>ERZ827528.171-NODE-171-length-86885-cov-19.306081_pt1 | contig 86885 bp, 111 predicted proteins | sample MGYA00519768_ERZ827528 | MGnify/ENA primary metagenome ERZ827528 (study PRJEB31778, sample SAMEA3449343) | human gut metagenome | biome: human gut; feature: human-associated habitat; material: faeces | place: United Kingdom | collected 2010/2012 ...
AACCAAAAGCATCAAGAGTTCCATTGAAGTAACCCATAATGTGATTTGAGATTTCGTTAATAGTTGTCATAAGAAATAAGTTTTGTGACCCTGTTCGAGGTCGGTTAATAATTATATTTATTTTTCTCTTATGCAAATATAGAAATAATATTTTAAATATGCAATAATTAAGGGAGCCCAGATGTTAGTGTTTCTGAACTCCCTGAGGATATATTAACTGGTTAGGGATTAGTATAATTCATCGGCCAGCATTGGTTCCTTGGGCTTATTTAATTTCTCTTTAGAACGTCTTGTAGCCCAATTCTCGTAGGGTTTGTAACTGAAGGTACGTGTTGTTTCATCGTATGCAGCATATACCATTTGTTTACGGGATATTCTCCTTCCGTAAGTTTTCTTAAGATTAGCAAACCAATCTAGATACTCCTGTAAAGAGTTAAAGATTTCTTTGTGCCCGTCTAAATCATTTTTAGGACGGGTCTTCCATGTTGCTTCTATATAGCATTGGTGTAGGGTAATTGAAATAAAGTATCGGCACCAGCTACCACCAAAGATAGTGCCCGTGGAGAATTCTATCTCCCGAGCAACTAATGGACTAACGTTATACTTTGTCATGCGATTGAGAAATTAAGTTGGAAAATCCAGTTGTTTCTATCGAGTTGATTGAATGATATGAACCTCCCATCGTTATCGGTAAATTCATTCATGAATTGAACTGCAGCAGATGCTAATTGCCCCTTATAGGGATTAGTATCGGCAGTTATTATTGATTCGAAAATGAAAGAATAATAGGTAGTATCATAGATTTGTACCTGATTAATATCCAAGCAATTGAGTTTGTAATCATCCTCTAGTTTGATTAAGAGTCCCATTAGGAAATTAAGAAGACTACCCTGTTCATCAGAGTCAAGTTCAAATGTAGATTTCTTTTCTAAGAAATTGCGAACTACCTTAGTTAGTTCGTCTGCTTGATTGTAAGTTACTGAGTTCGTTTTCATATTTTTGTCTATTTTAAAATTGATATGCAAATATAAGCATTTTTATTTTTATAGAAAAATATATCTAATTTATTTTTAGGGAGGCTGAGGATGTGTACACGCTATGAAAGGCAGTGGATTAGACTGCCTTTCAATTATTAAGGTAATTGGGGAGTTAGCAAATATAGAGCCTCTCTTATAATTGAACTCTCCATAGGTTCTAAAGAGGGTTCCTTGTTCATTAGTCCACCTTTCTTCTTTTCGTTTTCAAATACTTCATGTATGGCTTGCTTTAGTTTAGTAGCTAATACCTCTGATAACTCCTGAGATTTAAGAGAGATAAGTAACCCTTTTCGTATTTTCTCAACATCTTGGTCATTCTCAGTAATGGGTTTTGCTTCTACTAATTCTTGTATACCCGAGGAATATTCATTAAGCAGTTCATATCCCAAATGTTGTAGGTCATTAATGAAGATACTGAATTCATCGTAAGTAGGTCTAGTATCAAAACCTACCCCATGGTATAGTTGTACTAAAGGTGTAAGGATTCTCCTCAATGTATTGAAATCCTTTAGGTGGTCTAATTTTATTTCGGACCTAATAGGTACCTTATATACCTTTTCACCCTTCAGTACCACTAGCAGAACCATTAGTCTTGGTGGTAGTATTTTCTCGTTCATAAGCCAGTTTTTGTATTATAAGTTGTACATAGGTATTTCTTTCCTTATATATGAACATTACCGATAGAAGTATCTCATGTTTCGGTAATATCATTTGTATGAAATTGCCTGGAGCAATTACCGTAGCTACTACTGGAGAACCCTCCTGAGAGAAATTGTCCAGTATCATTTCTGCCCTCTTAATGGGTTCTGGTTTTGTTGGGTCCAAAGTTAGGACTGGAGCAGTTATACATTCTTTAATACCCTGTGTTAAGGCATTATATAACCATTCATCTTTTATATCCTCTACTTGGAGGTTTTTCATTGTAATCATATCCTAAACCTATTTAGAGTCCATACACCCAGGATATTAGAGAATACCCATAGTTCCCAGTTTTTGTAAAAGTTATGGGGTTTACTGAATTGAGATGTTTGAAATATTATCTGATTTGGTGTTCTAGATAACATTTCTGCATGACAAGTTAATACTCCAGAAGATAATTGAGCTTTAAAAGCTTTAATAATATCTTCATCACTTTTAGTCTCTAATGAGGTAAGCAATTTAATAAATTCTACCTCTACACCTTGAGACATGTTTACATTTCTGAAGGCAAACTTTTCTTTATTTTCCATATTCGTCATTTTTAGATAAGAACTCTTGAGCTAGTTCATCTTGAGTTCTTTCGATTATGTTCTTTACTATTGTTTTATTTTCTACTCTAGCCCACATATATAGCATGCCCAATTGAGCATCCATATAGCAATCTATAAGAGATGGGTCTTTTCTAAATACATCCCATTGTTTTACGAAATTTGTTCGAACCAAATCCCTATAACCCTGGTCTGATATGCCATCTTGGTCTATATAAGCAGATACCCTTTTCTTGACTTCTAAAAGGATTTTCTCTAAGCTTTCGGGTAATCTGAAATTTTCTGGTAAGTTATGATATACCAAAGCATTAGGTATCAATTCCTCAAAGGTAAACTGATTATCGAATAGATTTTTAGGATATCTACCTGAAAATATCAATGGTAGCTTATACCTTAGCAACGATGGTACTACGTCGTATATAGCATAATGTCTTCTATATTCTCGGTACAAGTCAAAATATAGATTCTCATCGAATATACCCGATTTCCTCATTATTGCCTGTAAAGTATTATAAGCAGCATTGATATGAGTATTACTCAATTTGAATACTAAGTTGCCATTTTTAATAGCAATGAGTTCACTACAGCATCTCTTTCGTCTAAATAAGTTCATGTGATTAAAATGTAAAGTCAATGTATATTTTCCTTTTTCCCTTGAGAAATTTTTCGTGATTTGAGTCATCATACTTATGGCAAGCATAAGTCTTAGATGATTTATCATAATGGTCTCTTACCCATACTGGAGCAGTATCAGTTGGTTTTAATTTAAAGTATGTACCCTGATTAACCTTGTTAACCTGAGTCTCTTTGTAAGATGTCTTTGGTAGTTCCATATTTTTGTCTATTTTAAAATTGATATGCAAATATAATTCTTTCTTTTTAAATATGCAATATCCGGATATAACTATGGAAGCTTACTATTTCGGAGGAATTGAGATGCAAATGAGCCGTCCTCTTTCTCTTCTTCCTCAAAGTCTTCATATTGGCATAACTCTGGGTCTTCTTCGTCTGGGTCTATACGCATTTCGATTTCTCTACGTAGTTCATGATGTTCTTTAGAGAATGAAGACATAGCTCCCTTATAATCATCAGTAATTTGCATTAACTCTGCTTTATTAAGGTTAAGACCCTCTTTACTTGTATCTACTCCTTCTTGTTTAGTAGCAACTACTTCAGGTAGAGACTTAATGTCATACCTATCCTCCAATAGTTTAGCCTCTTCTGGTTTATCTAATACCCTTTGTGATTCCAATACGATTTGACGTGCCTCTTCAACAGTGATTGCATTTTGCTGTGTTACGTTGTTCTGTTGATTAAATTGGGCAAAGATATTTGTAGTACTTCCTCCAGTAAGATTACGTACTATTGATTGCAGAGATGTAGAGGATTCAAGCTTTAATTTAAGGGCCTTTCCCAGCTCGGCAGATATAAACGGTACGTATTTCCCTCCCTGAGATTCTCTTAGGATATTAACCTGATGGGCTATTTCCATACGGTCTTCCAAAGCCCATGCTAGTTGTTCTCCCATTAACGCTTGAAGTAAATCTTCTGCTTTTTCTTTATCCCATATTCTAGAGCTTAATAGCCTATCTCTCATAAATACCCGTATGTAGTTAATATCTATACCCATACGATATGAGAATGTATTTATATCATAAGTGATACCACATAATACTCCATTACCCATCAGCCATTGATTAATAATGTAGTTGTGTATCTTTATCAGAAGTTCATCATTTGGGTTCTTCTGATATTCTAATGCCATTGCAGTAGTCCCCATAGGTCTTGGGAATCTTACCATTTTATTTTCCTTTTCTGACATACAAATGAGATTTTCTGATATCGGAACTTTCATCATAACCCATATACTCTAAATCGAACCTTACATACAGATTCAAAGATAGATTATAGAAATATCCCTTATATTTTTTCTTACTTACTGATAAATTAAAAGGTTCACCAGAGATTAGGTCCCTGGTGAATACTAAATTACCTTTCCCAGTGATGGGAATATTAAGGCAAAGTTTATAATCTCCTACCTTAAATTTATTCCCATGCAGGTCTGTGATTTCCCTTGCCATAGTTTGCCTTTTTATGGTTCGTAGGTTTTTTGTCTTGTTTACTACGGTTATTGGTTATCCCCTTTTGCTCTTCGATTAATTTCTGAACCTTTGGGAATAACCTTTGCCTTAGGGGAACTACCTGAGTAGCGAAAAAGGCATTCCATAATTTCTGGGTTAATGGTTCCCCTATTTTAAGTTCTGAGATTGCCCAGAATTTAGTTTCGAAATTCTTAACTATTTCCCTAAATCGGTAGTAGTATATATTGCCAGTCTTTTTATCTATCCCAATTGTAGTGGTTTGGCAATAATCTAGAAATTCTTTACCTAATTCGGATATAAACTCTTCCCTTTTAAAGTCATAATTCTCTTGGTCGAGCTTAAATAATTTTACGTAATCGATTGCTTCCATATAGATTTAGTTTGTGATTATTAAACGAGGTATACTTTCATCTGTAATCTGAAATAAGTACCCTCTTACATCATCCTCATAATAAGAGGACCAATATGTTCTTCTAACTCGGAAATTATCAAGGATTGCCCCTTTGGGTACCCCAGTAATAAATAAGCAATGCTTAGGCATCATTGGAGTAATCTCAAATTTCCCATCCTTGAAATTACCATAGGTACCGTAGTCGGGCATATTACCCGTAAATCCAGTATTCTGTAATATGTCTTGAACCAGAGTAGTTTGGGGTATTTCCTTTTGGTTACATTCTATGGTTAACTTCGATTTGCCTATATATAGGTCTTTAACTATTTCTCTAAACATTTGTATACGATTATATGAGTAATACCATTTTTCTTGAAGTAAAGGTTATTCTGTGAACGTTCCTCTAACTTCTTTAATTCTCTTCGAGATTCAGTACAAATTCTATCAGATTTCCTTAATATATCTGATACATTATCCCAGATGGGTGCCATTGGTTCTACTGGCCCTGCATAGATAACCTTATGTTTAGTTTCTATTTGGGGATATTTAGATTTGTACTGATATTTACCTTTGCAATAAAGTACGTTATACTTTTCTGGTTCGTTTCTTTTTTCGTTTCCCATTTTTGTTAGGATTAATGTAATCGGATATTTCATCAAGTTGCCCTAAAAGCAATGCCTGAATGAAAAGGTTTATAGGCCTGAAAAAGAAATTCCTTACGTTATCAGTATTTATATACCAATCGTAAACGATAAAGAACTTCTTAATCTTGGAGTGCTTAAGTGAATGTTGGATTAGATAGGACTTACAACATCGTTTATGTAATTCTACCAATTCTTTGTCCTGCTTAAGCATCTCTTTATCAGAGAAGATAGTGTAATCCATTTTGTATGAATTGAGATGCCCAGGTAATTATCCCGGGCACCTGGTTAATAAAGGTTTATGCAACTTGTTCTGGTTTGAGGACCTTCTTTTTAAAGTCCTCATAGGCTTTAGCCGCAGCCTTAAACTCCTTAGAGTTTGTATCTTTGATACGAGCCATTGCAAGTTCCAATCGATGGAGTTCGTTTCGAGTTTGTTGTCTCCATTTCTTCCGAGCAAGTGTATCAACTACATCGGCAGGGTATACGTATTTAACTTCCCGATTAGAAATTACCTGTTCGATGATTGATGGTTTTTGTTGTTCCTTAACTTCCTTGACAACCTGTTTCTTTTTGGAAGTTTGGGTTTTTGGAGAGAGTTCTACCAATTTAGCATTGGCAAACTTAGTGGCAGCTTCTTGAGCATCTTTTACCAATTCCTTTTTAGTCTTTTTGGCCTTAGGAGCAGAAGCCTTAGCAGTCTTAGAATTTTTAATTCCTTCAAGTTGTTCGGCAACCTTAGTTGCAACCAGGTTAGTAACCTTTGTTTCATTCTTTTTCATAACGTCTATATTTAAAATGTTAGTAAAATGATTAATTTCTTTTTCTGATACAAATATAAGAACTTTATTTTAAATAGAAAAATTTTATTTGAATTATTTTCTATTTGCTCGGGTTAATCGGCTAGGAAGTCGAAGATTTCTGGAGGATAGTTAATTTCATCCTCCGGGTCATTTATGTAATCTTCGTAATCCTCGTTATATTTATCGTAAATGTTATCTTGTGATGTATTTGGTACCCTTGTACATCTTTCAGGATATTTCTTTACGAAGTCATAGGCTTCTTGAGTAGTCATTACCTTGTCTGAGGTAAATTCGTAGGTTACATAGGAATAAGTTTCACCCAATCTAGAAACTTCATATTGCTGGTATCCAGATTTCTCAATCTTATAGATTTGATTTTCTGGAATCGTTTCTATTTCTACCCTATATTTATACCATTGCTTCTTCTCTTCTTTTGGTTTAATGCCCATGCTATCTTGAAGAGAGATTAACTTGGTTATTGGACTTTCAAAACGAGAAGGAGCAGTGCTCACTTCTACTGGATGAGTTCTATTCTCACCAATAAAGTAAATCACTGCCCCCAGGGTTACCAGGCCCAATATGAATTTAGTTTCTGAGTTCATAACCTGTAGTTTCGAATTTATTTTTAATGTTCTTTGCAAGGTATTTACCTTTTGATTCTGCTTGATGTAAACCGTTGCAGATTTCATAAGGTACATCATCATAGCGATAAACTCGATTACCTTTAAAAGCAACCCAAAGTTGTTTTTTCTTTGAGTCATAACCAAAGCCCTCAATGTTAGAGGATTCGCAAGGAATCATTTCGACTCCAATATTCATTTCTACTGATTCTAAGTATTCGTTCTTTTCCATGTCTATATTAAAATTTTAAAAGTGTTAGTTCTGGGTGGAATTTGAGATTTGCCCTCTGGAAGATTGCCCAGGTACCAAGTACTCCCTGAGAATTAGTATGTACCCATTCATCTTCCATTCTGAATAATATGTGAGAGCATACCAGCATTTGGTATTCACTTAGCATATTTATCAGTTGAGGAGTATTCTCGATTTCCACGTATAATTCAATGTGCTCATCTAGTGCTCGAATTATTTCGTCATCCTCAATCTGAAGGAGTTTTTTGATTAAGTCTTGGGCAATGTCATTTCCATTTTTAACGTCCTCTTTGATTGAGTTGAGCGATTCAATCTGAATACTAGCAATGAGCTTTACGATGTCTTTTGTTTCCTTGTCCATAATTAAATTTTCTTTATGCAAATATACTAAAATTATTTTATATAAAATACTCTTTTAATAAATACGGAGGTAAGTGTTAGCGGATTCTATTGAAGGATCTTAGGTTAGGATTTAATACCCTTCTAACCGTTACTTTTGATACTCCGAATAAATTTGCTAGCTCTCCTATTGATTCACCTCTTTTACTTCTATAGAGTATTTCCTTTCTTTGGGTTTTAGTTAATTTAGCGTTTGGATTAGCAGCTCCTCTCCTTGATATCCCGTACATTGGGTTTTTATTACCCTTTAAAGTTCTCCCATCATTAATACATTGCTGCATATTTTCAGCCTGTGTACCCCAGTAAAGGTTCCTATATCGATTATGAGTTACTACATTATCCTTATGACATACACAAGGTTTATTTTCTGGGTTTGGGATATAGGCTAAGGCTACTAACCTATGTAAATACCAACACTTACCTTTCTTTTGAACAAAAAGATAACCTCTTTGATTATGGTTGGGTTTTACTTTATGCCATTCATTCTGAGTTAATTTACCAGATTTATGATATCGGCTCCATAAAATACCCAACCTACTTATATAATATCCCTCTAAACCTGGTATATTATCTTTTTTCATTTACAAAATCATTTTTAAAGATTAGCCCATCTCTATTCTTTAACTTTTCGTATACCGAATTGGGCAATAACACATCCCTTGACCATCTCATAAAGAATTTAGATGGTTTCTTTTCTGGATTAAGGAGTAATTGCCTCTGTTCTGTAGAGAATTTAACCCTTTCATCTTCTAACATGAAAGTAGGAAGTTTAGTGAATTCTGCCTGAGAGAAGGAGATTACGTTTTTACCAACTTGGGCCCTTAATGGTTTCTTCCTTTCCTTATAGAGATATGGGATAATCTTTTTCGAGGGTCCCCCAAGAATGCTAAAACCAAAGATTACCATTGGGTCAAATTTATCTGCTTTTGGGTCCTTAGCCCGTTTGATACATCTTGACATCCAAGAAAATGAATTGGGATATTGCTTATTGTCTGTTGCTTCTCCCACATCTTTTTTATTAAACTCAAATCCAGGAAAGTGAAATAGAAAATCTTCAGTAAGGATAAATACAAATCCCAATCCCCTAAGATATTTAATGATATCTTGTTGGCTTTTACCCTCTTCAATCATTTTCTCTACATCTGCAAGAATGTCCTCCCTTGGTGATTCCAATTCCTTAGTTGTAGACCCTGCAGGTCTTCCTCTGCCAACATTAGGTGCCTTAGCAGGCAATGTACCAGATAACCTATCTAAGTATTCTTTGAAGTTATCAATATCTTGTTTATTAGTAAGAGTTACTTCTACTCTTATGGGACCGTTATGCTGTACCTTTGGACCTGAATTCATCTCGGTATAAGCATCTACCAACCTATCTGATAAGGGAGTACCATTCTCTGATAGTGTAGTGATTCTAAGTTTTGGTTTATATACTTCTTGTTCCATTTTCGACTTAATTAGAAAATAAAAGGCCTGAACAATTTTTATATTGCCAGGCCTTCTACCATTATTAACGAATACTCAAAAATATGATAAGTAAAAGTAAAAAGTGCTCTTATTAATCTTCTTCTTTAGCGGCCTTCTTTTTCTTCTTGTCTTTGGCCTTCTTATCTTTCTTATCGGAAGCCGGTTTCTCTTTTACCTTTTCTTCCTTCTTTTTCTTAGTTTCCTTTTCCTCCTTGGGAGCCTTACCTGAAGCAAGTTTTCTTTGCTCCATACGGTATTTTTTCTTCTCAGCCGAAGTCATTTCTCTGCCATCGATGAGAGGATAATCGTATTTGGTAGCTGTTCTACCGCCATTTCCTTTCTTTTCCTTTTTCTCTTTGGCAGCCTTCTTCTCAGCTTTTTCCTTCTTCTCTTTTTCCTGGAGTTTTACCAATTTCTTGTTGTTCTCTTGGTCAGCTTCAGGATAGGCAGCAGCAACTTTGTCTCTTTCCTTATTGAGCTTGTTTACAAGTTCGGTAACCTTTTTACCATGTTTCTTGTCTTTGGTCCAATCCTTAGTAGGGTCCAACTTGTTCTCTTTAAGGTAAGCATCCAAAGCTTTCTTAGCCTTTGTGAGTTCCGGAGTCTTGGATTCCGATTTACTCTTCTTTTCTGTTTTCTTAGCCATTTTCATTTATATTAGGTGAATAATTGAATTTCCTATTTACATAATACCATAGTTATACCTTCCTAATTTGGGTTGGGATTTCTTTAATTTCTAGGATTTCTAAACTGCATTGTTTTAAAACTGCCTCGAGTTGAAGTATATCTTCTACCTCTTTCTGAGATAAGTCCGTAAAAGTTTGTTCAAAAGTTTCTTTCTGTTCCCCCCTTATAAAATTAAATTGGGCAACAATATAAGTCCCATGAAGTTTTTTATTCAGGGCTCCTTTAAGAGATATGAGTTTTCTTTTCAGATAATTACTCTTCAACCTATGGGATTGGTATTCGCCTTTCTTACCCTTACTAAGAGCTACCTTTTTAAGGTACGAAACATAATCTAATTCTCTGAGAGTTTGATTAATGTTTCCCACTAATAATCTTAAGTCTTTTTCCATTTGGGTCTTTGCATTACTTGGTTAGATACTTCCTGAGTTTCTTCTGATAGCATTTCTCTTGCCTCATTTATTATATTGATGGCAAGTTCCCTTTCATCTGGTCCCAGGTTTAATTCTTTATCTTCTAGTACATCAGTATAAGTATTTATTAGATTATCCAATGCAAGTATTCGAATATTCTTTCGAATTGCTAATTTCTCTTCTTCCATGGGTATAAAAAATTAAAGCCCACTACCTTCGCAGGCAATGAGCTTTTGGCTGAACAACGTCCTAAGTGTAGATGTTATTCATATGAACTTAAACTCTAAATTTATATAGCAGACATATGGGATAGTAGTTAGTAAGTTAGAGTTTAATCTTCTGATTCTTCCTCTTCTTCTTCCTTAGCCTTTTTGTTTTTCGGAGAACAAATAACGCCATGTCCTTTCTTAGACTTAACGGTAAGAGTTCCTGGAACGAATGAAACTGAAGTTGATACCGGTTTGCCATCCGTAACCAATACAGAAGTAACCACTACACCCTGATAGCCTTCCTTGTTCTTAACGGCATAACCAAAGTTCATTACCTTGGATTTGTCGTTAATGGCAATAACGTCGATTTGCTTGCTGTTAGGGCGTTGTTCAGCCGGCCGATTCTTGAGTGCCTCTTGACGAGCTTTACGTTTAGCTTCTTTTTCGGGGTCTTTTTCCTTATCCCCTTTCTTCTTGGAGTCTGATTTCTTTGTTGCCATAATTTTTAATGTTTTATAAGTTAATGGTTATTATAAGTAAATTTCTACGTTTATTAATAGTTGATAGTAAAGGTAGGGAAATTTCCCTACCTTCTTTTAAATCTTGAATACAGTTACCAGATTACTTTTTCCCTTTCTTGCCTTTACCTTTGGTTTCTTTCTTTGCCGGCAATTTGAGACCGAGTTCTTTGGCAATTGCTTTACGGAGTTTTTCGACGTCGTCTTCATCATAATCGTCTGGGTCAGTTTCAAGGTCTTTGTCGTCGCAGACATCCTCAAGTTCTTCGAAGTCCATTTCGGCAAGTTCTTCACCGGTCAGTTCTTCCTCTTCTTCTTCCTCTTCGGAATCATCATCATCATCACCTTCCTCATCTTCCTCATCGTCATCATCGTCATCATCCGATTCCTCTTCTTCTTCTTCGGAATCATCATCATCATCATCATCGTCTGATTCTTCCTCTTCTTCTTCTTCCTCGTCATCGGATTCAGAACCAAAAAGGTCTTCGGCTTCTTCGGCAGAAAGCATGATAGGAGCAGGGATAATCTTTACTGAGCCGTCTTCGTACTTAATGATGATTGCACCATTGATTTCTGTTCTGGAAACTTCTTTCAGTTCCACTTCTTTTTTCTTCTTAGCCATTTTCGTAATGTTTAAGTTGGTTAATAATTTATTTATATCACTCTGTTATAAGTTTCTTTACCAGTATGGATTTCTGAGTATACCCAGATTTTAATAATTCCTCCTGAGCAATATTGAATTGTTTTATCTCATCTAGAGTTGTCTTTAATTCTAATTGAGATTCAATTGTTATTGCCTGAGAGGCAAGTTCCTTGTCACCTTGATAAGTGACTATCTTAAACTTCTTACCTGCAAATGGGTTTGCTGGTTGATGTGCTGTGATTTTAAAACCTTCGTTATTATTCATTGCTATATTTAATTTTAGTTATCCCAGGAATACCCACCTTCCCAAATACTTCGGTATAGGATTTGTATTTCCCTTTTATCATTGTTTTATAGTTATCGGATAATCGAATTGGGTAGACCCATATTTTATTTTCTATCATCCTATTTGTCATTATATAAGCATAAGACCTTCTAAGTTTAATACTCTCTAATGGAACAAACCCTTGAAATAATAAAGACTTCTTAATAAACCTTTCTTTAGGCAAATACCCTAAAAATTTAAGTGATGCCTTATCGAATATTTCAAGCATATCCCTTTGTGCTTTGATAAATAGTACCTTTTGTATTGGGATGTTCATCTTCTTTCTTAAATATAAAGCCAATGAACTTACCAATGGAGGATACTGCAAGAATAACAGATTGAATTTATTTTTCTCCTCTTGACTCAGCCTGTTGTAAATCCTGTAGGATAGCAAGATTGATTTGTAATCTCTTTTGCCTTGTATACTTGGGAGATATGCCTTGCCGTTGTCCATAGAGTTTGATTGAGTACCTTTCATTGAATTCCTTTTTTCCTTTAGACTTAAAGACTCGGTGCATTTGTACCATAAATCTTCTTCGTCGGTGTTTATCTATGTGATATTCATCGGGCATTATGAACTTCCTTGCTTTTACGAATTTACCCTTAAACCAGAATTTAGTACTACCCTTTTTAAGAAGTTTACCATTCATATCGGATAATTCTCTAATGCCTTGTTTTATAAGTTTCCTCCCAGATATTATATGGATATATTGAAGAACATCTACACCATAAAGATAAACTAAGGTAACCTTTACTTGGTGTCTAGTAAAGTATGGTATACCGGTTAGATGTTTCCTATATAATTTCTTTTCAGTAACAATCTTATTGGTAGTATCTGGTCTCCAAGTCCATATATAATATCTATCTGGTCGTATGGGTCCGTTGTTACTTTCCTTTAGTTTTACCATTTATATTCCTCTTTGCCATTCTATACCAAAGATTGATAGATTTCTCATTTGCTTCGGGGAATTTCTTTTTCATTCTCCGAATAACTCTATCAAGTTCAAAACCTTTTGCAGTTAATTCGAATACATAAGATTTCTTTGTACCCTTGATAAGATTAAATTCATCCCTCTCTCTTGGTGGTTTCTTTTCTCGAGGTTTCTTTATCCCAGGAACTCGTTTGGTTCTTCTTTGCCCATTTTCCCCTTCTTCTCCGAGAAACCCAAGCCTTAATCGAGAATTTCTTAATGGGTCATCTTTCGAATACCCAATATTTTCTAATTGCTTATCCATCCAATCGTCATATTTATCAATTAACGATTTATCGGGCTTTTCTTCTGATACATTGATATAATGTAATAAGTCAAATACCCCAGCAGAACAAGCATCAGGGAAAGGCATCCCTAATATGATAGCCTTTCTCTTTAAATCCTTATAAGTCATGTTTCTCCCAGAAGCACCAAGGAAATTTGATTTCTCCTTGGATGGAGCTTTCATGTCTTTTCTACTCTTTTTTGCCATATCATTAATATTTTAAAGTATTCATTTATTTTCTTTGCAAATATAAGAATAAATAATTTAATCTTATCTTATTTCTCTATTTATTTTTATAAAAATCCGAGGTTTTTGCTCGGTTCGCAGCAGTGGATTTAGGTTTTTTATGCTTTCTCTTGATATGTGTGTTATAAGCCATATCCAATTTCTTAATATTGAATTCTATGTTGTTCACTTGATTATAGTTTACTGCTTTTTCCACACAGCAACGGTACTCTGGCCAGAATTTTTGTCCAAGCTTAACAGATTCGGTTTTAATCATGAACTTAGATACCATAAAACCAAAGGTATCAGCATCATCTTTAGTTTTAAATACATACATGTAGAATCTACTAAATTCATCTACTACTTCATCCAAAGGTCTTACTGGTAACAATAGATAACCATCGGTATATAGGTCCTCAGATATTAAAGCTACCCAATACTTTTTCTTTCCTGGTTTTACTTTATACCTAAACCTTTCCTTGAGTTTAGTGTGCATCCAATCCGGTACTCTATTAAGAAGATACTTGATATATATCTTATCCTTCTTATTCGACCGCCTTTTAAATGCAGATGGCTGTTGTAGCATCCTTGGAAGTATTCTAAAGTTATTCCACCTATCAAATTCAAGAATTAATCTTAGAGTGTCCATATCCCATTCATCCTCAGACTCCTTTAACCTCTTCATGTTTCTCTCTATATTTTTAGAGTTTACCTTTGGGAGTAATTGAGCTGAGTCTCCTGTGAATAAGCTTGCTTCTTTTCTTTTTAATCGTTTCTCTAAACATCCCTCCATATAATCTTGGAAATTCCTCTCACAGGGGCAATCTGGTCGAAAAATAGAAGTGTGTTTCTCAAAAAAATCCGAGAATAGCCTAAAGAATTTCTCTGACCGTTCCCGGATTTCAAGATACTTGTAATGAGATAACTTTAAAATTTCACCAGCTTCCCATGAAGATTTACTTTCTGATAGTTGAAGGAATAATGATTGTTGTTCTTTATCAATTAAACAACTCCAGGCTTTTTGTTGAGCTTCGTTCATAACATTAAATTCTCCTATATCTCATTATACTATCAATTGCTTCATTGGTTATCTGATTAGGGTCATATTCCCCAGAATTAGCATAAAGCTTATCTGGATCATGATTTAAATATACACTATAGATAACGTTGTCAAAAGGTAACCATACTTCCATTCTTCCCATTTCAGGGTATATAAGAACTTTTACTCTTTTACAAAGAGGGTCAACCTCTAATACTGTAGCATCTACTCCCTCATAAGGATAACCCCGTAATACTAAGTAATCTCCAGGCTTTACATTGACTAAATCATCTACTGAAAACTTCTTATTCTCTCTAGCAATACGTTTAAATCGCCTTACTTCTTTTCTACTACAAGTAGCCACTAAAGAGAAATCATCAAAGTCTTCTGCATTGTCAATCCTTACCTTTTTCTTTCTTGGGTGCATTGTCTCGGTATTACGTAACCAAGTTCTGATACCAGATATATTCCTACGTAACTTATTAAGAAAGGGCCTTGAGAATGCTAATTTAGTGGGCATTCTCATAAAACCATAATTGAATAATACTGGTACTTCTTCGAATACCATCTTACCCTTTGTGGTTTTTCTTAATACGTTTACCATAGGAATAATTGCCTTGATTTGGTCATACCCCTTTTCTTTGAGTTCTTTATTAATTTTATCACAGTACTTCCTTTCAAGGTAAAATATACAATATGAGTATGGGGTATGCTTCTTCATAGGTTACCGGTTTTTAAGAATTAACTTAGCTTGCTTATGTACTAACTTATAGTTTACATTCTTCAATATGTCACTAGCCATGAATACATAAAGAATCTCATCTATCTTTGGTACATCAATTACCATAATATTGGCTTTATCGAATAGGGGTTTATAGAATACGGAAGATAAATCCTTTCCAACTACAAAGAAAAATTCTTCTGAGGGCATTGAATTATATCTCATACAGAGTATAGGAACTTTATTTGCTCTTTTTGCATCCTTAGAAGCTTGTTCCCAGAATTTTAATATATCACAACCCTTATTACCTAAAAGAATATGTTCAAACTTAATCTCTTTATAATTCTTACACTCAACGGATATTTTACACCGATGGGCATGTCTTTCATCTTGACACATTATATCTGAAGCTAAATCTCTACTCTGGTGGTTTGCCCCAGAATAGGGAGTTCTTCCGAACTTGTAAGAAGTCCATTGGGTAAACCATTTTGAAATCTTTAGCTCAAATCGATTCCCCTTCTTTTTGCTATTTGCCATAATTACTGTCTTGTTATATTAATTATTATAACATTATAGTAATTGGTACCTACTCAGACCTTGTGCCTTTTCCACTTGCAAGATTTTGGTATTATTGAGAGGAAGTGAATCTAAGTGGGTTATCAAGAATAAAGTTTTCTCTTTGAATATGTGACGTATTAATGAGGTAACTACTTCTATGTTATCTGAACTTAATGATTCAAATACTTCATCAAGGAATGCTAAGTTAATCCCCTTAGAGGCAGTAAGAGCTTCATTCATTGCGAATGCCATTGCTACACAAACCAATTGTTTCTCGCCGCCTGATAGTTCATCGTAATCTATAATCATCCCATCTCTTTCAATAAGAGTAACAAATTCTTTTCTAGCAGTGCCCAAATCTATATTAAATTCAATCCTAAATCCCAATACCTCTGAATATTCATCGAGGCATTTATTTAAGAACTCGAGTGATGAATCGAATAAGTATGCCTTAATCCCATTATTACCCAATGGGTCATTAATTAACCAGTTATAATTCTCTAACTCTAATTCTTTATTATGAAAGTCCTCATCAACCTTCCGTAAGTTTTTCCTAATCTCTTTAAGTTTTTGTTTATACTTTGGAGACATAACCTTAAGCTTTTCCTGTTTGAGCTTATCCAAATCTTCGTCAATAGAAGCAATATCAGAAGCAATATCATCACAATCAGATTTCAATTTCTTATATCTATCATTTACACTACTAAGTTCTTCTAATCTCTCTAAAGCCTCTTGATATTCTTTATCATATTTGTCAAGGTCAGAGAACGCTTTATATATTGATTTAGCATCACGTAATGCACGTTTGTAGTGACCAGCTTCTAACTGTATTACTAATTCTTTAATTACTTTCTTGAGTGGTACATTCGATAGATTCTTTGCATCTTTTATCTTACTCCTCAAATCAAGGATTAGTTCATTTTGTTTTTTAATCTTTATCTGAAGCGAAGCATCTACTTCATCCTTAATTTGTTTTTGTTTCTCAATCAGTAACTTAGTTAGCTTTTCTCTATCTTGTTTTAACTCTCTTCTTTCTTCTTTGATTTTTTGCTTGAAGGATTTTTCTCTATCTCTCATATCGAAGTAAGCCTCCTTATTAGCCTCTAATTCTTTCTTAAGCATTTGAGACTCATGCTCTACTTCGTTTATTTGAGATATCAAGTTATTTTTATCTTGTAATGCAATGCCTTTAGCAAGGTTTAAGAACTCCAAATCGAATACTTCTTCGAATATCTTTTTCTTATCAGAATTAGATTCTTGTATGAGTCTTTTTATACCTTGCCCAAACATAATTGAGTTCATAAACAGAGTATATGATAAACCTATCTCTCGGTTTATGGCATCTTGTATCTTACCCTTACCTTTGATATCAACTATATCCCCATCCTTCATGAAGATAAGTCTGTCTTTACCTTTAGCACCATCCTCAAGTACTTCATCATACTTTTGACACCTAACTATCTTATATGTATGAGAATCTTTCTGAAAGTATACTTGTACCTTAGTACCCTTGTAATCTTTGGGCCTTACTTGCTTCCAGGTATTTACCTCAGAAACACCCTTTAGGTTTTTCCCATATATTGCCCATACCAAGGCAGAGAGAATAGTTGATTTACCTTTCCCATTTGGGGCCTTGATAAGTATGGTACAAGTTGGGTTTAATTGTAGGTGTAAGGATTCTATTGAACAAAATCCTTCTGCCTCTAAGTTTAAGAACGTTAACATGATTCAGCCTTTTTAAGTGTTTCAATTAATAGATTAGTTTTAACCTCATCTTTAATACCTTTCTCTCTTAGGTATCTTTTTGCTAGAGACTTCTTAGAAAGTTGCTTAGTAATCTTATGTTTGTTATTAACTGGAGTACTAGCTTTTTGGGGAATTACTGTATAATAATTACCATCATCCTTAATATCCTCTTCCCTTTCTACATCGATGAACTTTGGGAAATTTTTCAAAGGTACAAACTTCAGAGACAAATCTTCATAGATTTTCCAATACCCTAATTCACAATCTCTATCGGTTCTCCTTTGATGGTTAGGTGCCCCAATCATATAAACCTTCTTTGATAATCTTTGAGGTTTGTGTATATGACCACATAATACTAAATCGAATTTATTGAGAACATTCACATTTAAGTTTTCTACGGAATCTATCTCTCTACCATCGGTATCCTTTGCACCAGGATAATCAGTGTGTAGTAAAAGAATATTCTTTTTACTTTTATCTAATTCTAATTTCTTTAAGTATTCACTTAGACCCACGTTATTATCAATATAAGGAACCCCATATACCATAATATCTTTATGTGTAGAAGATAGTTGGGTTTTTTCATAATCTAATATCATGATACCATACTTCTCTACTTGATAAAGCCAGCTAAAGGGTTTAGTACCAACCTTACTTATTTTCTTAATATCATGATTTCCAGATATGGCATATATCCAAAATCCTTCGATTAGTTCATTATAACATATCTCTGCTAATTCTTGGTCCATTGTTTCGGCCTTATGAAATAAGTCTCCACAAAATAATGCAGGACAGTTAAACCTTCTACATAATTTCCGTATAATCGACAAAACCCTGAAACTATTCAAGGTCCTGTGATTGTTCTCATTAAACTTAGCCCATAGATTTATATGTAAATCTGAAAAGGCTATTGCTATTACTTCTTTCCCCATATCCTATCTAAATGGTAATTGATTTGTTCCGTTCTCATACCTAAATCGAGCTCAGATATACAAATAGTGGGTATTTCCCAATTTGCAAGCAATTCCCCCATAAGAGATGATATCTGAACTTGGAAGAATCTGTTAAGTATTCTCTTACCATTATCTTCCATTGACCAATGCTTATAAGTATCTAGATTTAATGGTAAGAAGATTGCTACATCACATTGATCTTCCATTAAAGTCTTACATTGACAGAAAAAATGTTCCATTTCACATTCTGGTAAAGTTCTTGATTGCTTATACCAAAAATAAGCAGCCAAATCTGCATAACTCCTATCAGTTACGAAGTATTCTCTATCCTTGAATAACCTATTCCTTTTGTTCAGAAGTTGAAAATCTGCTTTATACATTGCCTCCGAACCGAGGGATAATATTTCATTATGTGATACCCCTTCAGTAGCAGGTAATAAATCTGACATACTACCAGAAATAAAAGGTAGATCTTCTCTCTTAGCTACATACTTAGCTAAAGTAGTTTTCCCTATACCAGAGGGACCCACAAACATAATTCTCTTACTCATGATGTAATGCTTTAAATGGTTTTATAAATTCATTTGTCAAAAATGATGCTAAAGAGTATTCGATACAAAGCTCTTTGAATTTCTCATACTTAAACTTCTTCTTTGACTTAATTGGTAACTTATCCAATGGATTATGTCTTACAAACCAAAAAAGGTCGATTAACTGTTCATTCCTTTTCCATATTTGAAGATATTCTTTATTCTTACTCTGGGCAATAAACTTCTCAATTCTACCCTCATCAAGGATTTTTCTTGCCTTTACTGGGCCTATACCCGGGAACCCTGGTATATCATCGGAGGTATCTCCAACCATTGCAAGGTACTCTACCGTTTCATGAGAATGATAACCGAATAATTCTTTGCAATTATCCATCCTTATCATCTCATCTTTTCTCGGATTATATATCCTTAGGTTATTTGTAAGCAACTGATTAAAGTCCTTATCTGAAGATATGAGTATCATTTTCTCGGATTGGAATTTTTTAATTGCAAGGTATGCTAAGAAGTCATCCCCTTCATATACTGTGGATTTCTTTTTATCAAAAATATAATTAATTCTTAGCATACCCAGCATTTTCATTATAATTGCCTTTTGATTTTGCAATGATTCATAATCTACGGAGATGTTTTTCCTATGGCCCTTATAATTTGGTAATAACTCCATCCTTACTGGTGAATGACCATTATCAAATGAAACATAAACCTCATCTGGTTCGAACCTTGTAAGATACATATGTAGAGATTTGAAAAATCCGAATATTGCCCCACTTGGTTTACCATCAGTAGATTTAAGTTTTTCGAACTTGTGAAAACTTTGGTGTAGTAGATTTTCCCCATCCACTAGAAGTATTAGTTTTTTCATGATTTCTTCTTTCTTTTAGAATGAATATAGTAATTGGTTCCTTGAGTCAAGTTACGATAATTATTATAATAATCCCTAACTAAACAAATCCCAAACCCCATCATTTCGGCAATTTCTTTAATTGTAAATCCAACTTCTATAAGTCTCGGAATATATGACCTTTGGATTTCTGTACCTTTATAATGTACACTATCGGCTCCTTTAGCTTGAATCATCCTCCCATCCCTAGAAGCTTGAGACATATTATCTTTTTGTGTACCCCAATAAAGATTCTCTACTCGATTATTAGTAGGTACATTATCTTTATGACATACATAAGGTAACCTTTCTGGATTTGGGATATAGACTAAAGCTACTAATCTATGTACTAACCAATTCTTCTTTCCTATACCTGGTTGGGATAATCCTACTACATACCTTCCATTCTTATTCAGATGAGGTTGTTTTAAGTGGTATCTTTTGTTTAATATACCCTTACCATTTACATCCCATCTGGAATATATTCTACCTCTTTTGGATATATGATAACCTGGGTAACCAGGTATATTATCATGAAGTATTTTATCCTGATACTTACCTTCTCCATGAGTATAGATTGGAGAAGTCCAAGACAGACTACCTATTTTATTCTTGGACCTTATAAATTGTGTTTTCTTGCTCATACTTTTTAAGCTTTTGTTTTAAATGATGATTAATACACCTTAGTAAGTAATTCTCTCTAACCGTTTGTAGGAGTTCTTCTAAGAGTTCATAGTATCTGTTACTCATCGCCCAAAATCTAATTCATAAAGTGAAACTTCTTGAATCTTTTCCTCTCCAAGATATACATCTAAATAATTCTCGGGTGGGCTATAAGCATCTAGATACCTAACCCTAGATTCCATTCTCAAATTTTTCTTAAGGTACTCTTTAATTACTTTCTCTATACCTTCTACCTCTTTCTTATTCATCGTCTTCCTCCTCTTCTTCTGAATCTGAATAGTTTTCATATTCTACACCATCGACTGGGAATAGATTTGTTTCTATTTTCTCCAGTTGCTTTTTAGTAGTACCTATGGTATTTACTCCGGCTTTCCGTAAAAGTTTTCTACGAAGTTCATCGTCTTCTTCCAAAAGCTTTTGGAATTTCTCTTCCCCTCTTGCAAGAGTTTTACCTTTCAATTTATACCCACCAGTAGTTTTTTCGATTACATCGGTATCTACCAATACATCTTCCAAAGCATAGCATCTGTCAAACCCGACTTCGTGGAATTTAGGATTGAAATATACAGGGCATTTGCTGATTGTAGGTCGAGGAGGCGCAACTTTATTTTTAATAAGTCTGATAGTGACAAGTTTCCCAGCTTTCCTTTCTTTCCCATTTTGTTTGATGGTAACAGACCTTCCCGAATAGAAAGCAGCTCTGATTGAAGCATAGAATTTGAGTGCAGCACCTCCTGTAGTTGTTGTGTTATCTTTTCCAAATCCGACATTTAAAGCAGTTCTTAATTGGTTAATATAAATCTGAGATACTCCCAGCTTGTAGAATAACTCACTTCTGATACGGAAGTATTTGTAAAGAGCCTTTGCTCTACCTCCCATTTCTGCCTTACCATCAACCATCTTAGCATCAATATTATCAGTACAATCAGTAGCTGCAATAGAGTCGATTACTAAGAGTATGGGTTCATTGTGAGTTAATTGAGAACGTAAATAAATTGCTAAGTCTGCCACTACGTCTGCAATATACTCAATACGGGTATCATTAACAATGGTTACTCTTGCAGGGTCTACTCCATTAATTTCAGCCCATGAATTCATCCAGGATTGTTCAGCATCTACCCATATCACATGACCTCCAAGTTGTTGAGTAGCATAAGCAAAGTTATAAGCCACCAAAGATTTACCAGAGGATTCTTCTCCAGCAATCTCTACGATTTTACCATAAGGAATACCCTTACCAAATAAGTAGTTCAGAGCAAAGAAAGTAGATGGTATATATAAATCAGTATCAGTAACTTCTGAAGCTAATTTAATCATACTTCCATATTTCTTTGCCATCTCATTTGCTGTTGGTACTTTTAAACCAACCTTAGATTTCTTTGCCATAATGTAATGTCTTTAAACTAAAGAAGGTGATAACAGAACGAATCTAATTACCACCTTCGAATGAAACCATATTACTAACCCTTAAATATCCGATTTGTATTTTCTTTTCTTTTTCTTGGGTTCATCATCTTCCATATAATGGTCTTTGTGAACTCCCTTTTTCTTTTTCTTCTTGGATTTATCATCATCATCGTCATCCCCATGGTCTTCATTTAGATACTGTGAAAGTAAATCTTCCAACTCATCATAGGATTTGATTTGAGAACGAACTATTCCCTCAAGGTCAATTGTACCTTGGTATTTCTTATCCAACTTGGTTGGTTTGCAAGCACGGGCAGAATAGGTAGTGTCTAGTTTACCAGACCCAGAACGAATTACCTTAATATCGTAACCAGTTTTTGGGTCGGTCATATCACCTGCCTCATCTTCATCAAGGTAAAGGTCAATGATATCCTGGTATACTGAGCGAGGAACTAAAACTCCCTTATCTTTGCCTTCGTAATCTACCTTACTACCCTTTTCATCTGAGTAAATGATACCACCGATGACATATCTTCTTCTTGGCACCAAATTCTTGGCAAGTTCCTTGTCATCTTCATCCTTAGAGTTTTTCAATTCTTGATATTTCTCCATGAATGGGCAAGGTTCATCAAAAGTAGCCGGAGATATAACTCCTCCCAAATTGCCACCCAGATAGAATTGAATAATTTCGATACCCAATTCTTGGTCATCACCAGGAGATTTAATTCTCATTCTCAGGGTTCCTTCTTTTGGATATACCAATCCACTTCCGTTTCCCTTAGATTCTAGCTGTTTCTTTCTAGCTAGCATCTTTTCTTTTGTAGAAAGTCCCTCTGATGAAACTTTCTTTTTCTTCTTGTCTTTTATCATAATGATTAGTTTTAATTATTCGGTTCTGAGTAAACTACTTCGTTCATACTCAATACGGTAAGAACGTTTTTCTCTAAAAGTTGTTTGAGAACAGGAGATAGTTTGTCCGTTTCGAATTCAAGTTCTTTACCTGCATACAAACCATAGGTAACTATTCTACCTACAGCAACCAATTCTCGGTAGGTTTTGTATTCTTCGGTAATTTCCCCACTCTTTACTACAACCCCTTTACGAGGAACTCCCTCTTTTACTTGTTCAGGGATAATCAAACCAGATTTAGTTTGGTTTACCTCCTTGGGAGATAAAATAAGTACCCGGTTTTCTGTTGGGCATCCGGGTAATTCTTGATTAAATTTCTCAGCTACAAGAGATGAGATAAATGTCATTGAATAATTCATATTCTAATACTGTTTTTAAAAGTTAGTAATTGTTTATAGTTCAATAGGTTAACCCTTTCTTAGGTTCGCATTAATAGTTCTTAATATATTTTCGCGTGACTCATAACATTTACAGATAGTTATGAACTTATTTGCTTTTTCTACAGCTTTTAAATACCTTTCATTGATAGAAGAGTATTTCTTGTTAAGGTTTGCCTTATGAGATACATATTCGTTATTCCATCTTTCATTAGCATCCTTATAATATAACCAGGCATTCGAATAAGCTTCTTCTTTTTCCCTTGCTAGAGCATCCCTTTCTTTTATATATTTATCTCTCAAAGAAGCAAGTACATAATAACTAGAAGGAGATTCTCGTAGCTGAGAATTAATGATATTCTCATTGATAGATAATTCCTTTTGTATATCAATCTCAATAAGTTTACCTTCAAATTTAACCTTTAGTTTTTTCAGTTCCGTCTTCATAAACTTCTAATAGGTTTTTAAAGTCTTCTTTACTAAATTCCCCTTTGCTTATTGCTTTAGTTACTTGAGCAAAAGCCATTTGATAAGAGAGTTTCATACCGGGCAAATTAAGAAGAGATTTATAGATGCTTACCTTATCTACCAAAGCCATTAATCTTAAGTCGCATAAGTTATCAGTACCACCTCTATCGAGTAATGCTAAAAATGCAGCCCAATAAATATGGGTGGCATCTTCATAAGCAAGTTTACCATCCTCATCCGTAGCCATTACTTTAAAAGCCAATCCCTCTAAAGTAGTAAGATTAGTTTGTACTTGAGATAACTGAGTCTTTAATCGGTTAAGTAACATTTTTTCTTGTCCACTCAACCTTAGATTAACCACATCTAAATACTTAAGTAAATTTTCGATAGAATAACCTAAGCAACCTGCAACCATATAAGTAAGGGCAGTTAACTTACTTGCATTATCAATCTCTTTCTGTGTTGCCATAATTCCATAAATTTATATTATTTATGTAGACATAGTATCTTCTCTTTTCGATTCTGTTATAATGGTTGATACAGATTCTGAATGCTTCAGATTAGTTTTACAATTGGGGCATTGTACTATCCTAAAATAATCTCCAGATTTATTATAAACCCCAAAAGTTTCACTGGTATCATATTCAAATTCGCAATCACATACTGGGCATTTAGCCCTCCATACTGTGGGTCCGTTCAAAATCTTTTTCATAACGTTTTCTTTTCTTAATATATTTATATACTAACATGGGTGATATCCCATACTTCCTAGCAAGTTTTGCTTTTATCATACCAGTATCATACTCATAAAGTAATTGAAGTATATCGGGTCTACTTAACTTTGTATCTGAAAATTTAAACCTACCATCTCTAATACATTGTTGAGTATTTTCCTTAGCAGTACCCCAATATAAGTTCTTATAATGATTATGAGTTCTTATATTATCCTTATGACATACATACTTATGATTATTTGGGTTTGGTACATATACTAATGCTACTAATTGATGAATGTTATAAGTGTACCTATATCCATTCGTATCCCTAATAGAAACTATAACATATCCGTTATTTTTAATTCGATTAAGGGATAATTTTACCCAACCTTTACCCTTATAATTAGAATATACCTTACCATTCTTGGTAACATGGTAATTAGGGCAACCAATGCAATCTAAGTTTCCCTTTAAAATCTTCCTCATACTGCTTTATCTCTTTACTAAACAATTTAGGATAATCCTTAATGATTACATTCTTATACTTCTTATGTTCTTCCATATACTCCTCTACTGAGAAATCTGGTTGAAGCATCTTTCTATAATCATACCCAGGAATAAAAGGTAATTCTTCTGCCATTGACCTACCAATAGAGAAGTCCATTGACATATCTACATCATCCACTTGAAAACCAAAATATTTCTTAGTACTAGGGTTTCTCAATATATCCCATATTTTAAAAACAGTCCAAGTATTAATATATTCAGGCTTTGAGTAAAAATAGGCTGCATCATGAACAGTTGCTACTTCAAGCATACGAGGTAATTTACCTTGTCTCATTAACCAATAAACAAGAATAGCTCCAAAATTAGTCATATTTGCTGCAGCACCTTGACATGGGAAATTAAGTCCCAAACGGATGGCATAAGCAACTTCTTGTTTATCATTTGAGTATATTTGGGGTAATCTTCTCTTAGTACCAAATAACTGGGTATAATATCCATGCTTACGAAGGAATTTCTCTTGTTTCTCTTTGAATTTAAGTATCTTTGGATGTTTCTCAAAGAACTCTGCCATTTCTTTATGGGCTTCTTCTTTAGTAACTATAATACCAGCTTTTGGGTCGGATAATTTTACTGCAAGTAAAGCTTCCCCAATACCATAAATCAAACCGAATGCAATTTGCTTAGCTTGTTTTCTTCTAGTCTTCCATAATTTATGGTCAGGATGATTTTCATCTTCGTATATTTTAGATGCTTCCTCAATTGATACTCCGTATTTTGCTGCTGCTATACCCAAGTGAGGGTCAGCCCCCTTTGCAAAAGCATCAAGATAGGTTTCATCGCCAGATAGGTGAGCCATCATTCTTAACTCTGCTTGAGAGTAGTCAAATGCCATATATAAATACCCAGGAGGAGCAACTAATTGTTTCTTGATATTAGGGTCTACAGATGTCTTTGGTATCTGCTGCATATTTGGGTCTGCAGAACTAAACCGATTAGAGTCTGTACCATGTATATTATACCTACCGTGTAATCTAGAATCATCTTGTACCTTTTCCCACCATCCATAAATATAGGTCTTATACATTTTCTCTAACCCTCGTAATTCAAGAAGCTTATCAAGGAATATTGCCTTTGGTGAATCTGGTTTTTTAATCGTTAACCTAAGGTTAGTAAGAGTTTCTTCATCAGTACTTGGTTTACCAGATTCATTATCCTTAATCACATCAAAATGAAAGCCATCTTCTGAATACATCAATGCAGGTAAATCAACTGGGCTACCCAAATTAATGGGCCTTATTAATTCTTGTTCCTTTTTAGTTGTGAATATACCTGCTTTGATATTTGAGATTTTCTGTTCCCTTGATGCAATCTTCCGTTTATCCTTTGGGTCATTATAATCTAACTCTTCAAGTTCTGATTCGATAGATTGAATATACTTATCAATCTTTTCTTGGTTATACTTCTTTTCGAATTTCTTTACTCTTGGCAAAGCGTATATTGCGTCTCTAGCAGCATCTATTTTTGGTTTATATTCTTCCAAAAGCTTTTTATTGAACTCAGTATCTAGATATAAACCCTCCTTTTCTACCGATGTTAGTACTCGTGAATTACACATGAATAAATTACGGAATACCGAATACATACCTAAATCCACCAACTTCTTCTCAAAGAATATCATTAACCTAAGAGTATAATCAGTATCTTGACATCCATAATGACAAAGTGGTTCTAATTCTTTTTTATCCCAGGAAATCTTATCGAATTTATCTTGCTTTTCATAATCTCCATATTCTGGTAAATACCTTCTTACCATGGACTTTAAGTCATGAGGTTTTTCCTCGTTGAGAACATATTTAGCAAGCATCCCATCTAAACATGTACCTCTGTAGAATATCTGATACTTCTGATTTATCTGATCATCAAATTTCCAGTTCCATGCAACCTTAGTTATCTCATAATTCTCGATTACCTCTTCCCCAAATTTCCTTAGCATCTTCTTCCAATTCCACCCTGGAGATGTATAATCTTTTGTTTCAAAGTGGTCTAATGGAATAGAAGCACCAAACCCTGGCATCCAAGATACTGAGAGTATAGTGGGTTTGAAACTCTTATTGTAAATTGGTTCTGCATTGGTTTCGTAGTCACAACAAGCATAACCAGTTGATTTACAACAGGCAATGAGTTTCTTTAACTCCCTTTTGTTTCTTATTATGTGATATTTTGTTTCCATTGCAATTATAAATAGAAAAAGGGACATACCCACCAGTAGTAGATACATCCCTCATTATTAGTATTTTTCTTGTAAGTCTTCCAGATTGGATGATAATGCTAACCAATCTTTCTTATAAGCATGGAGAGAATCGATTGTATGATACAGATAACCCGGTTTTACTCCTACCTCTTTAGCTACATATTGCATGAGTCTCCATGCAAGATATACATCATTACCAAAATGTTGTACAAAGTCCGAACTTCTTTGATGATAGCAAATGTGTAATACCTTTTCTCCTTTACCATTCTGACGGATAAGGAAGTCATAATACATAGAGCAGGGTATACGTCTACTACCATCATACCAATCGGTATCTAATCCGTCCATATCACCATTGAATATTGGTAATACTGCTTTACGAGTGTCATTATCGTCCTTCAGTAATCTTATCAAGGGTTTAATAACATGGATGATTCTCTCATTATAGGTATAATCAAATTTACCATTTACCAAAAACTGTTCCCATAAATCCTTTCTTAATTCCCAAGCTTTGCCTGGATTAATTATATCGGAAGTATCAATTCTCTCCTGGAACTCGGCATCTGCCCATTCCTTTGAATGAGAGAATATGAATAACCATACTGGGTCTCCAAGTGAAGTTAAGCAATATTGTTGGCAAATGAGTTCTTTAGTAATAAAATCCTCATTACCTTCAATCACTTTATTCTGATAGGTCTTTGGTTTTACAGTTTGACCATAACTGTTGAGTTCTCTGCCCATTTCGGACATTAACTCAAAACTGTTAGAATATATCCTCATATAATATAAATATTTAATTGTATGACATTGTAGAACTAACCCAGGTCATATGCCAGTAGCGATATACAAAATCATCAAAATCCTCTACCTCTTTTAATAACAAGGGTATATCTGGTTCTCCCCCGTTCTTTTTAATCTCAAAAACTTGGTAATAGAATTTGTTTACTAATCCTATACGCTTCTGATTTAAAAATTCCTTAGCTTCCATTGTTCTTTTGTTTTAAAAGTTTCTTTTTATAGGCTTTACGTTGAGAGTAAGAGATTACATTCTCCGGGTATTCTATATCCTCATACTCGAGAAGTAATTCTTTTGCTTTCATTGATTTATATGTTTCCTCATATAAATCTGGTCGAAGCACTTTAAAACTTCTAAAGAATACCTTGAATGAAGAGAATTCCTTCTCTGTGCCCTTTTGGAATTTTTTCCATATCTCTTTTATCCTCTTATTCCATGAATTCTCCTCTGCTCCTTTAAGTACCTTCTTCAAAGGTTTATGGGTATGATACATTAAAAGTGTCTCCACATTTCCGTACATTTGAGTCGCGAATAGGTTGATTTGTACTGACTGATCCGGACCATATACGTACTCTGACATTCGTTGAATTAATAGGAAATCGAATATTAACCTCTTGGTAATCTCCGAAGCCCGAACTACCATTGTAATAACTGGAATGTCCTCCCCGAATCGTTTTGAAAAAGTCGCTGCTATTAGACATTGCTTTCCATTATCATGATGATTGTTAAACATATAGGTTATATTGTAATTCTGATTGTACTTATTTCTCAGTACTCTCAGTTTACTACGCAACAAGTCAAGCTTATTAAAGTCTATGTAGTTATTCAATAAGCTAGTCCACTTAGTTTCTTTGTAATTGAAACATCTCCCATAATCAAATTCGGGGTCTACCCATGCTTTTCGTATTTTTATAAATACATTATACACTACTGCTACCCCACTATTGGCAATAGCCCCCTTTGCAAATAAAGCAGGCTCTAATCTTAGGAATCCCTCATTGAGTTTTTCCCATGCCTCTTGTGAAGTAGCAAATTCTAACGAATGGAGGGACTCCTCCGGATTAAGTTGAAGTCCCTCTAATTTATGGTTCCATCCTGACATGCTAGTAATTAGTATTTTGTCTCCATAAATTGAGACGTTGTTTTTTAAAGAATAAACTAAATAATCCGCAAGGAGTAAACCCATTCATGGCTAAAAATCCCATATAGAGATAGAATGACTTTACCAAAGATTCCTGAAAATCTATTTCTTTGGTCATCACTTGAGTTTGTTTCCAGGGTCTACATTTAAGGAAGTTCCTTGCTTTATTGAGTTCATATATTACTTCCCATAAATATAGCTTCTCATTTTCATGAGATATCTCGCTCATTTCATGAAAACCTGGGGTATAAGAAACTATCTTATCATACTCTGCCCTATCCTCTCTTGCCCAATCAGTTGAACTTAATATAGGATATTTCCTTACACTTCGATGATCTGGGTACTTGATGAGTAGGTCTTTGACTCCGATTGCCATTACCTCAAATAAACTCTTGGCATCTTGATATTTTAATATATCTTCTGGCAATATATTAGAATACAAAAGCAAAGTAAAGAAGAATCCCAAGGCATCTGCTTGTTCTTCATTTGCATTTGCTAGATGATTTAATACCTGAGTATATTCCTCTGAGGTTAAACAATCATTATTCCATCCATAATCACGATATATAGATACTACTTCATCGGTAGATTCGAATCCTTCAGTTAACTCTTCAATAACTCTACCAATAAAATCCTTTAGAATAACTTGGCTCTTTGGATTATTTATATCTAATGGGTAATCTGGTAGCTTTTCTATGGATTTATACCCAGAGAATTGCTCTATCCCAAGAACATACATTTCCTGTAGTACCCGTGCCTCAGTTTCTTCTACCTGAGGCACTTGTTCATTTATATTCCTGATGTCCATGATTATTTACTTCCTGATGAACCAAAACCATTCCCTCCTCTACTTCCCCACATCTGGGATTCAGTATAAAATTCCTCTTGTTGAATCTCTTCTGGTTCAGTATTATAGATAGGTACATGAATAAATTGTACCAGCTTCTGGCCAGCTTCAATAACCTGGGCTTCTTGAGAAGTGTTGTATACTCCAATGTGTATCTCTCCAACATAGGGAGAATCCACTATCTCGGCAGTAAAGATTAATCCTTTCTTAGTAGCTATACCAGATTTGTTTGCTGCCATTAACATAGATGCAGGAGGTTCTAGCAAACCTTTGATACCCGATGGGATAAGTATCCTATGCCCAGGTTGTAAAGCTATATGCCTTACAAAATGTTCACTAAAGGGTATATCCAAATCATATCCTCCTGAATCAAATTCATTCTTAGAGTGGATATCCTCTGAAGTCAAGTTGGTTGGTACATAAAAATCTAACCCAGCATCATTTGGGTTTGCTCTGTTGGGAGATACTACCTCCCTTACTTTGATAAATCTAAATCTGTTCATAATATATTACATTTACGTAAAAGTTGTCCAAAGGTTAATTTCTCGGGTCTAGAAACATGTACTTCCAATGAATTACACATCCTGATTACATCGGAAGAACCTTCCATACAAAGGTTAGCAAGTACATCTTCTTGCTTTACAAAATAGTTTGGGTTATTAAGGTATACCTTGAACATAGCCCATATCATCCCTATTGGTTTCATTATTTAATACACTCTTTATAAAGTTCTCTAATACGTTTTCTGGGTACTTCGAATTTCTCAACAGTTTTGGTAATAACTTCTTTTTTGTCTTTCCCTTTCCGAATCAAGCCTCGGATGTATTTCTTGATACCAACCGTATCTTCTAATACATCCAAATCCTTGTATTGATTCTTCTGTTCTAGCTCTTTCCTTGTGATATTCAAGTTCTGAGACATCTTGAATGCACATAGCTCTGAGTCTCCGCATAGCTTACACTCTTTAGTTGATAGGTCATACCCAATACCGAAGCAAACATCGCCATTAGTACCCAACTGAGTTAAATCTATTGGTGTTAAAATATCTTGTTTACTTAAATCGGGTAACTTTTTTGGTTTACTTTTCTTACTCATAGCTTCCCTTTTATTATACGATGTACTGAAGTTTTACTGATCCCCACAGACTTGATTATTTCAGGGATAGAAAAACCCTGAGAATGTAGGGTTAATACCTCAGATTTATAATTAATTATTTTAGATTTTCTTTGTCTACCATCATTAACCATCTGTTTCATGTTTTGAGATTGGGTTCCCCACTTAAGATTACCTACCCTATTATTCTCTGGATTATTATCCTTGTGCATTACAATAGGATAATTATTGGGATTAGGTAAAAAGGTTAAAGCTACTAACCTATGAACCTTAACTCTGTGTATAATTTTAACAGTATAATAACCATTATGAACTTTGGTAGGAGTAAGTTTAAAAAGAGAATTACCTCTTTTCTTAAGTATATCCCCATCTACAGTTGCATAATAATCTGAATATCCAGGGATTGCCCGTATATATAAATGATACTTAGCCATTATATGTCTTTTTTACGTTTATAATAAATGTATATCTCACTGTTATCTTCTATGGGAACATAGGAATAACCGATGTTATTAATAAATAGTTCCCTGAGTTTATATAATTCTTGGTATGAATTTCTATCATGGCTCTCTTGACATACTTTGACTACCATACCATTACTCCAGTACAAACAAAAGAAATGAGTAAAGCATTCGGGAGTATTTTGAGAAGTTTCCAAGCTTGATATCCATATCAAATCTCTACAGTTGAATACATGTTTAGGATTATGTACCTCCCCAACAACAAGAGATTTAAACCATTCTTTAATCTTCTTCATCATAAGTGTAATTAAGGTGTTTACAATGGGGACAGACCCATTCTTTTAAATGCCATCCCTTGATTTCTAAATCCTCTTTATGAAAACGTTTCTTACATGAATGGCATTGATAGCCATCCTTAGAAAATATGAAGTCTAAAGCGAGTATTATTATCATAATAACCACCGCTTAAAATATATTTCTCCATCACTGAAAGCCTTTAATTTTCTTTTTAGTGTTATTGGGTTTTCCTTAAGAGTACCCAGCAATAAATACCTGATGCAGAGATTTGGATTATCTTCCAACCATCTGATAATAGAGTAGTTAGTTTATTATCATCCTCATCTCTGATACATATTAGTTTATCATTATTCATAATGCCTATATGCTTATTAATTGTAATCTTCTTTTCCTCCTACGGAGAAAAAGTAAATACTCATAGTACTTCTAGTTAACTCTTAATAAGGCTATGGTTAGGATGTTTCTTCCATAGCTTATCTAACAGTATTACTTTCAATTCTTGTCTCTGATAATATTGCTTTCTATGCTTACCATGCCTATCTAAATAAGGGCCAGGATAATGAAGGTCATCCAGGTATACCTTATTTTTAGATTCATCGGTTCTTACCAAACGACCAAGAAACTGAATAGATTTTTCCTGACTATCCATGCTTGCTGCATTAAGTAAATACCTAAGCTTAGGAAAGTTTTTACCTCGAGCAATGATTGTAGTTGATACCAGGATATCTATTTTACCTTCTCTAAAATCCTTCATTATTTGTTGTCTTAACTTAGAAGGAGTATTAACATGCACATAGGCAATATTATAGGCATCGCCCAGTTTCTTTTTAAAGAACTTATATAGATTTTCACAATGTGCAATATGCTTGCATACTACGAGAGCAGGGTATCTGCCTTGATTAAGGTTCCATAGTAATCTATTATAAGCCATTAACCAAGCTGTATAACAATTGGTGATTGAATCATCGTATATTTCCTTATAGGAAATACAATCAGATTCCCAATTACCATACCAGGGTTTACCAGGTACCATCTTTACAACGGTTTTTGTTGAGTAACCCTTTTTGATAGAATCCTTAAGTTTAAACTCAGCAATCACTTTACCAAAGAAACATTCTAGGTTCATATTCTTAACCTTATCCTTAGCAAGCTTACTCATATAAATGGTACCGGATAATCCTATACGAATTCGGGTATTAAACAGTCGGGTGATTACATTCTGATATTGTTTACTACCTCCCTGGTCAGCCTCATCCACAAGTACCATGTCTATCTGAGATAATTCTTTTTGATAGAATCTCATGTTCCTCGAAATAGACTGAACCATACCTATGGTGAAATTACTCCAGTTTAAAACCTTACCTTGAACAAAAGTGATATCTTCTCCGGGAAGATATTGCTTAAATTCTTCTCTAGCTTGATTTAACCAATCCGAATCATTAGTTATTAGCAAAGTCTTTAACTGTTTCTTATAAGACAAGTAAAGAGAAGTCATGATAAGGGTTTTCCCAAAATTTACAGTCAAATCCAATACTCCAATTTGAAAGGGTATATCTCCTACTCGATTATTAATCACAGACTTAACAGCCCTCTCTTGTTCTGGCCTTAATTTATATTTGCCTATATTCGTAACTACTTTACTGACTTTAGGTAAAGGTTGTCTCATATCTACAACTTTAGGTTTAATCCCCATCTCAATACACATATCGTATACTTTAGGAAGTAAACCTATTTTAAATTGCCCAGTCTTGGTAATGTAGTGAATTTTACCATCCCAATTCTGCATACCTCTTTGCCTTGTACGTAAGTAGAAAGCATTTGGATGTCGAATGGCAAACTCATTATAAAGTTTCTGTGCGAACTTAAGAGGTAAGTCAAGTTCGCACATATTTCCATTCTGAATAATTATCTTACTCATTTGATAATTACCGTTACACCCTTAGTGGCTTTATCCATGCCCATTGCTTCCTTAAGAAGTTTGATATGATGTTCCTCATCGGCAATCAATTTCTCAAGGAAATAATTCACATCATCGTAATCTGGGCGTTCTTCGTATTGAGCAATTGCTCTTTGAATTTTCTTGTAGTGACCAATAGTTTCTATCTCAGAATTCAAAGCAATCTTTAAAGCTTGTTCCCAAGTAGAACCAATCTCAATTGTAGGATTAATATTCATGGTAGAGTAATCCTCATAGGGATCTGCCTTTTGTAAAAAGTCCGATATCTTATCAAGGTGTCTCATCTCTACCAAACCAATACCCAACATCAATTCTGATACCTCCTCGAATCTAGAAGACTGTTGGGTATACATAATAATTGCACTTAGTTCTGAAAATTTGGCATTCTTCCAAATCACATAGAACATATTAATTATCTCATCAGGCCAAGGGTCGATATCCTTAAAATCTGGATAAGTTACCGATTGGTCTGAATACTTGAGGACATCAATAAAAGCATTAGCTGCATCCTCTACTCTGTTTCCGAAAAATTGTAAACCTTTCATACATTTAGTTATTTATAGAATCCCAAAGACTCCCCTCTACTGTAGGTTCATCTCCAAGAAGTTGTTTATTCTTATATTTATATAAATACTTATTGTATCTTTCAATTGCTTTATCCGTATACATTTGTGCAATATCTGGTAACCCATTGCACCATGCAAGAGATTCAAACTGAGCATCTATGAATGTCTTATAATCCCAGCCCTCCTCTTTTAGGAATTCACCTACCTTTGCAAAGTGTACATACTTCTCAGGTTGATTTTCATAAGACTCATATATACCAGTTGCCTTAGCAATCTTACCTATGAAATAATCATGTATCTCTTTAGTAAGTTCTAAATCTGAATGTTGTAATTCTATCTCAGCATCTATCTGATTAGTAATGTTCTCCTGCATGGATAATAACCTTTGCATAACATTACGATAATCAGTCATCCTCTTTAACCCAGTCTCAATGTATTTAATAAAACCTTCCCGGGTATCAAATTTGAAATCTTCACAGAAGTTATTACATACTTCTGCAAGCTTTTTACAATTTGCCCATTCTCGAGAATTACTTTCGTTTATTTTACGAACCCCTCTATGCTTTAACTTTATACGAGTTGCATATAAAATATCAGCAACAAGGGCAGCATCCCCCTTAGATGCTAGTAAAATGTTATTAACTCGCTTAGTATTCTTATTATTAGAAACTAAGACTGCTCTATGATTTATTGCCTCCTTTCGAGCAATAACAAAAAAAGCCTCAACTGGGAAATTATCTACCTCTAAGGTATTTAATATTTCCTCAAATTGAGACTTAGTTATATGGATAGATGGTTCACGCATAAATATATTATTTTATAATATAATAGGAACTCCCTATTTCAATGAGTTTCTGATTGATATCAATTCTTGATAACTTTGGTACCTGGTAGCATATACTAACTTAAGTGTCTGACTTCTCCCTAAATCATTTACGTCTTTTCCGTCTGGTAAAAACACCACCTTGACTTTTTTATATGCAACAAGCTTGAGAGCCAAGTTGATGGCATATTCTTTTGCGTCTGGGTCCAACAATATAATAAATCTTTCGCATTGGGATTTAAGTAGTTCATTGACTTGAAATGCAGATATAGCCTTACCCATTGTGGCAATTGCTCTATCCTCAAGGGTGAGAGCATTAAGTACTCCTTCGCAAATGAATACCGACCTATACATCTCCAACGCATCATGATTAAAGATGATAAACTGTTTTCCCAAGCCAGTAATATCTTTGTCGGGGTTATTATACCTGGGGCCTTTTCCAATAACATTTCGAGCATTGTAATATCTAAGTTGGCCCTTGTAATAAAAGGGGATAATGAGGTACCCATACGTTGAGTTGCTTGTACCATAGCCGATACCGTATCTTGAAAACTTCTCGATATTAAAGCCGCGTTTCTTGACATACCCTCGAATACTTTTTGCAAGTTGGCTGTCTCCGAGCGAAATATTTCTAAATCCTTCAGGGAGATATACTGGCTTACTTTCGGCAAGTTCAATTTTCTCTTCCTTAAATTGTAGTTCATCAAATTGGCCATTGTTCAAAAAATTAATTAGTTCATGGTACTCCGTAAATCCTTCTATGTCCATTATTAATTGAGCAGGAGAAGGATGGGCATTACATCTAAAACAATTAGTTCTATACATGGAAAGGTTAACTCCCAACTTATGTTCTCTCCCACAGTATGGGCAAGTTGGTATACGCATCCAGCCATGCTTATAATCAAATGCCCCTAATCGTTTAATAAAATATGTCCTTAGTCTAGATTTAAACTGATTGGTTATTTTCATAATCTCTTATAGCTTTCCTAATTACTTTTCGAAGTTTCTTTAAATCCTCTAAATCTAAATCATTGATACAAGTGGTTTGCCAACCATTATGGGATATTTCTAAAGCTACCCCATCAGACCATCTATCTTTTACTACTTCTATTTTCTTTGTTTTCATATCTCTTCTTTCCGCATATATTACAATAATACTCTGTATAATGTTTCTCATAATACGGGGCTTTTCTTCTCCCTCCTTTCTTAGAAAAGATTGCCTTACGAGGTCTCTGTTTATATCGGGTCCAGTGAACAGCTACCCATTCATGGTAACCTAACTTGCATCTAAATGTCTCCAGTAGTTCTTTCCCTTTTCTTAGAATCCGCATCCGGGTTAGTATTCTTTTTAAATTGCTCATCCAATTTACTACCATACACTTCATCATATTGTTTACGTTGTTCCCTTGTAAATTCCGTACATCTTTGCCTTTCGACATCGCATTTAAATAATGCTCTACCGGAAGGAAGACCATCCCTTTGTACTACTATCTCAGCTCGAAGAATATTATCTTTCTCTTCTTGCTCAGTAGAATTAAGACCCATGATAACCTGGGCATTACGAACAATTGCAATTGAACCAGAGATATCATTCTCATCGTATCTAGTAAGTCTATGCTTTTTACCTTCACGAGTAATGTGATGGGCAGTCCATATAATGTCTAAATGTAATTCCTCAGCTAAGTTCTGAAGGTCTACGTATACATTAGATATTCTTTCGAAATCCTCCCTATCTCCAGCTATTGATGCAAGCTTACCTGCATAATCGACCATTAATACCTTAATATCGATCCCTTGATTACGGAATTGAATTATCTTTTCCCTTATATAAGTGGTATTAGTAATCATCGCTGGTACACGCTCAACTACTAATTCAACTCCAAACCTTGCAAGTTTTCTTAAATGTTTTGCCTCAAGTTTATCGTATTCACCCGAGTATAATTCCTTCTTAGTTTTATTGATACTGGATTGAATGAAACGGTCCATGATTTGTTCTTGACCATTTTCTGTATCAATATATAATACTGACTTCTTCATTCTGAGATAACCTCTTGCAAGGTTTACCATAAAGAATGTTTTCTTTGCCTTGGGTTTATCCAATATCACATTAACCGAATGTTCTGGATAACCTCCGGCATTAGTTAGTTCGTTTAGTTGCCTAAATGGGCAAGGTATAACTGAAGGTTCTGATTGTCTTCTAAACTGTCTCTCGGTAATATCCCGAATCATATATAAGGGTTCATCCTCTTTCTTAGGTTTACTTTTCTGAAGTACCTTTTCAATCTTCCTTGAGTATTCTTCGTATTGTTCGAAGTTATCTAAATCGAAGGAATCATTTAAGTTCTTCATCTCAACATAAGTAGAGAACTGATATATCCTTTCTTTGATATAATCCGAATCAGATAAGGGGATGTGGTAGAGATTGCTTATTATCTTTTCTATATTAGGTATATCATCCTTCGTTACCAAATCAACGTATGTTTTGGATTCTAGCAATTCTTTTATTACTTGCTTTAGAATATTCTCTGAAGGCATCTTACCTTGCTTTTTAAAATACTTAGCAATGCCCTCGAATATAAGGGCATGCTCTATAAGGACCAGGTAATTAGACTTAATCCTTTTTAGGACTAAACCTCCTTCCTTATCTCTTAAAACAAACCGGAGTATCTCTAACTGAAAATCCGGAGTGAAACTAAATTTAACTTGGTTTTTAAACTTCTTCATATCTATATTGCAATATTATATAAACTAATAGATTTTGATAGTACCGAGATAGTTCTAAGTATGTTGACATCTATCTAGAAACTACTAATCCACTACCTTAAGCTCCCGAATATTTAATATTATTATTTTATATAAGAAAAAATACTTATATTTGCATAACGAATATTTAAAAACATGGGAAAAAGTAAAGGAAATAACGGCTCAGAGCTTCATCGATTAAAACCTATGCAAGAATATGATGAAGCTACTTTCAATAGACTTTATAAAGTCTGTAAGCCAGTAATCAGAAATCTTACCCGTCAGATTGATTATAAACGGTTTAATCTTACACCGGATATTATCCAATCTTATTTCTGGGATAAAATGTTATTTGTTTTCAACAAATACTATGGTGAATGTACTGAAGAACATCTTAAAGCAAGAATCCTTGCATCACTTAGTACATTCAAAAACAAATTGCTTCGTTCTGCATACGGAGAACAAGCAGAGTATAATCAAAGCCTCTTTAAACTTGATGACTTATTCGACAATGACAAAGAATTAGAGGATGATACCGAAGAAGAAAAAGCTAAATCAGAAATGCTTGATATGATGTATACATATATGAAGGATAAGCTTTCTCCAGATGCCTATCTTTTATTTGAGGTATTAATTACTCCTCCCCCTTTTATCAAGGAAAGGCTTGAAAATAGTACTCGAATAACTAATATAATGCTTATCGAATTTTTCGAAATGCCTAAGACTAATGAATCTATGAGATATATATCAGAACTTAGACAAGATATACAATATTGGGAAGACCGAGCTAAAGAAGAACTTAAGTATTAACACAAAAGAAAAGGGGCGTTTCCCAACGTCCCTCTCCCAATTAATTTTTACTACGCAAAACACAGATTGAAAACAAATGTTTACTCTTAAACAATACAAATAATACACATGAGTTTTAATACTACTAAATAACTAATAACAACTTTATGATGATATTTTTTGGATATATCGTAATGTAATAGTCGGTGGCAATTTTTCAATATCCAAAGTTTCTACCGAAGTTTCTTGTAAGAAAGATTCCCCTAATAGGTTCCAGCTTACTACGATAGCACCATCTTGAATACCCTTGGTAGGAGTTCCTCTACCGAAATCACCATTCAACCCTGTCTCCCTATTAAAGAAAGATTGAGGACGAACGTTCTCCCAGTTATTGGCATTATCTTGTTTACCTTTAGATACACCAAGAGCATGCCTATGCTTAGGAAGGTCATCGCCTTTAATTGAGATTAGGAAGTTGCCTTTAGTTGGAGTATAGTAATCTCCAACATTCTGTAACATTACTTCATCCCCAATTTGAACACCTCCAGCTTGGTAACCAATAACTATTCTACCAGCTGCCTTAGTATATTCTGCCCAACCCTCGGGTATTACATCGGTTTCCCAAAGAATAATAGAACCGATTGGTAAGTTAGCAGTACTCAGAGATTCAGAGAATTCTTTTCTGATAGCCTCAATTTGACTATCAATGTATTGCTTGATATTTAACTTAGTACCCGATTCATCTACTACTGGAAAGCCTGAATTTATCTGTTCTACTCTTTTCACTGATTCTTTCATCATACTCTGGGCAGCAGTAGTATAAGGGATTTCTTGGAACTTACCCTGATAGGGTACGATAGCAAAGTTCTCATTTCGTTTAGTCATTGCATCAGTACCCTTACCATATACTCCGATAAGAACAACGGAAGTTTTATTATTAGAGTAATAAGGGCAAGCACTCTCTACCATCTCTAGAAGATTGCTATAGGTCATATCGTAATTAGAATATACATCATTATTAATGATATCCGGTGTACGATTCTCTTCGGCAATCGGATAATAAATATCCAGAGACTTTTTAAACAAGGTGTAGAAGCTTTCGGAGGATTCATTCCAATAAGCTACAAAGTCTACTGGATTATCTACTGGTTCAGAAATAGTAGTATGTACTGCAAAGAGTAATACTTCTTCTGTTGAACCTTGGGTACCTTGGATATTCTCAATGGTAAGGGTTTGTTCATCAGATATAAATACATACCCATCCCTTGAAATACACCCAAAGTTTACATCTGGCAATTCTCCATCTTCTGAAGCCTTTGCCATATACCTTGCCATAATCCTATCCTTGATTACATTGGCATACTTACTTCCAGCAACTCCCTGAGGAGATACCACTAACTTGTTACCATTTATGGTAGCTGAGCCAAATCCACAGAATGGTCCTAAACCAGAAGGAGCAGCAATTGCCTCTGCTGCTTCCTTTGATTTAATAATACCTTCATACTTAAAGTACGTCTTCATTGTCCTTAGTATTTTTAAATTGATTTTTCTGTTCTGCCATATCTTTAAATGCTTCACCTACATCCTTGAACTTGAGGGTTAACAATTTAAAGAGTATTCTCCATATACTGTACCGTTTCTTAATACCATGTATTTCACAGATGTGTCCATATATACTATCTACTTCGAAACAGTAGCAAATTACCATAACCGTTATTGATACTACTATTGGGTTCATCCCATAGGGTTCTCCAATAGCTTTACCAAGTACAGCACCAAGTAGAACATAGCAGATATAATCTACTATCTTGTTTAGAGTTCTTCTTCCAGCTCTAGATTTTCGAATTTCGATTTTCTGTAACCTACTTGCAGATAACCCAAACCATAAGTCTGATAGGATTAGAATTATTGCAAGGACTATCATCCATCTCAAATCATACAAGATTTGTGTACACTCTCCCAATATACCCACAGTGAATGTCTTGAATAAAGACTGAGTTGTGGTTTCTGTTATTCTATCGATTGTTGAATTTATCATTGTTCTACTATTTGCCAAGATTGATTACTGTAAGTTGTAATGGTAAATGTTTTCTCTGAGAGGTCATCATGTTCCCATTCTAACTTTTGAGGACTAACACTTAAAAGGTCTGCATCTACTACGGTGAACTTAGTTCTCTTCGAAGTATCTACCACTGATTCGAATATATACTCTCCAGCTTGTGCAGTTACAAATTCATAACCAGCACCACCTGCGTCATAAGTAGTTACTTTACCAACTTCCCTTATTCGACTATCGAAGTCAGGTTTATTAGAAGTACACTTGATTAAAGTAGATACTTGTTTAACATTCCCCTTTAGTTCTGCATAAGTAGGAGTACAAGAAATCTCGATGATTGTAGGATAATCTTCCAGTATTACTTGACATCTTAATGAAGAACCATCATCTGCCACAAAGGTATAAGTCCCAGCCTTGGTAAGAACAATTTCCTCATCAAGGTTATAGGTTTCCCCGTTCTCATCACAGGTAGCAGTACCACTTACATTGACCCCATTTTTCATTTCCTCAAGATGGAACTTACAAGCAGACTTCTCATCCAGTAATTGGTATACTGCATAAGTATCATCTATCTGGTCTTCTGGTAATGCCCAGTTGGGTTCTTTCCAATGACTGTCTGTAGCATCCGAAGGTACTATCTTTAACTTGTTCTGATATACTACTGGAGAGTTATTAACTACCAGAGTAGTCTTAGCAGTAGGATAAGCTACTGACTGGAAGGTATAAGTCCCTGCCCTATTTGCAGTATATACATATCCATTCTGAGCATCAAAGGTTTCTCCAGTTTCAATTACCCTTACTCTATAATCATCACCATTACCAGAGATACGTTGTATCTTTACGGTAGTCTTGGCAGAGCCATTGAATAATGTAACTGTTGGTGGGCTAACCGTAATTCTATATACTGCAGTCTTACCAGATACTACTTCGAATATACCTACACCTTCATCTGTTTCCCTTTTATCCAGTGTACATTTAAACTTATAAGTACCATAACTATTAGCAGTAAACTTATCCCCGTTCTTAAACAACTTAGTATCACCAATTAGCTTACAGTATAGTTCACCAGTAAATGATTCTGGATAATTAGATTCAATGGTAAGAGTAGTGGTAGCATCTTTAATACTTTGCTTATCCCCAACTCTAAATTCAGAAGGTGTACATCTTACCTTATATGTAACCTCTTCTCGAGTTACGACAAAAGAAGTTTGCTTCACTGGGAACTCTACTACCTCGAATATATAGGTACCTGGTTTGGAAAACTCCCAAGTTGAACCAGAGACTTTCACTATATCCGTACCAGATAATCGTACATTACAAGTTTTCACTGTACCCTTATAAGATACATTTGCCCTTACTACTGTACTTACTTTTAGGTTAGTAGGAGTTATCTTTCCAGTAATTGGGTCGCAAGTAATAGAATATACTCGATTATAGGATTCTTGATTAACGGTGATTTGGGTTACCTTAGTAGGGTCTCCCACACTTCTAAAATAATAAGTACCTGCTCTGGGTATATTAAAAATGGAACCACTTTCGTGTTTAGTGTAACCCCAATTTATATTATCACTGGATATCTGATATCTTAGGTCAGCATTTATCCAATCTGAAGTTACAGTTACCTTTACCGGTACTTCATATACCTCTGAAGTAATAAGATTGGGTTGGTCCGGATTTACTAACTCAGCTTTAATTGTATACCCATCATTTACGGTAAACCCATATTGAATATCGAAAGATACATGATAGGGTATGAATCTTTTAAAGAAAGCCTCTACGGCTTCTCTAAATTTTCTGAAAGCTGCCGAGTTCGAAGTATATCCATGACCGGTAAGTCTAAAGGTTACCGGTATACATTGAGAACAATCGAAAGTATTATCATAGGTATACTTATCGTCATAATGGTAATACTGGTCAAAGTGCGGATTACCTTTTACCCAACCATCATAACTATCAGCCTTTGCAGGGTCAGTTACTACGCAGGTTAACCCATACAGCCTCATCATTATTTCGAAGAACTCAGAGGTACCTCTTATTTTAAAAAGAGATATCGAATACTTCAGGATGTTTCTTACTTGAGTACTGGTTAAAGTAAAGGGTCCCTCCTTTGGTATTATCCAAAGCTTAGATAACTCTTGGAGTTTAGCATCGGAGTAGAACCCATTAAAGTACTCTGCCCATTTCTGTGCATCTATAGTGTTCCCATAAGCAAAGGGCATTTCTCCGAGGAATTGCCAAAGGAAATTGAGATACATATCCGGAGCCTTATCTATATCAATAATGTCTAAGATATTCTCAATATCCTTTGTAATGTAATCTTCAAAATGCTCTCCACAAATTTCTAGAAACCTCTCTAAGATGCCTTTGCCATTTACCTTATAGGTATCTTGAGCTTTATACTCGAATGGCAAAAAGTCGATTAGATTTTTGGGGTTTATCATTATACAATTTCTTTTACGGTTAAAGTCAATTGTGAAGCGTTTTCAAATACTGGTAAATTAAAACCGGGGTCTTCATAGTCATGGTTAGGTTCTGATACCGTAATAGAATATCTGTAACCAGACTGATAGCTATTGTTCTGAATATCCAAAGAGAAGTCAAAACCATTAGCCTTATCTATTACCTGTATAGAATTACCTACAGTACCAGTAGCCATATACCCATTTGATACGGAACGTACAGTAAAAGTAGTGGATGAATTGAAGGTAATATAGTAAGTCATAGACCCTTTAGCCTTATTCAATTTAAACTGACCCAAGTTCAATTCTTTATTACCATAGATGGTAGTAGGCCAAGGTTTAATGTAGAACTTAGTAAGATGTAAGTAATCTACGGTTGATAAATTATCTATCAGGGCATAGATATCTGATACTCTTACGCTTCCCCCTATTTGAGCTTGCTCCGGAGAATAGGCATTATATAATGCTGTAAGAATTTGAGTTTGTATCTCTGGGGTCTTATAAGACTTCTTACCAGTAACTTCCATCTCTAGAATAATCTGAACCTTACCTGCAGATTTAACCTTTAACCATGTGGTCATAGGAGCTCTTTGAGATAATAGATTGTATACCCTATTGATTAATTCAGAAGAAGCAACAGCTCCACCATCGGGGCTAATATATACTGTAAGCTTTCTACCGCATTCATAATCGGCTTTAGCTTTGTTTACCCCATCAACCAACATGGCTAAACTTTCGAAATCCTCTTTGGTAATTGCTACTCCCAAAGTCTTTACACTCAAGGGTATATGTTCTTTGAGCATCGTAAAGTTTTCGTAGTTTGAACCACCTCCGGCATCATAAGCATTACTTACTGTAGCATCAGTAATTGAAGAAGAGATTACTGAAGGCACAGAGGTGATGGTATTACTCTTTACATTACCTTGAGCACCGTTGGTTAAGTAGAATACTACATTGGTTATCTTTGCTCCTGCTGCAGGCTTCTTACCAAAGGTACCATCCCCAAACATTATATATGGATTGAGTGCTTCATCAACTGAAACCATAAAATGTTTGTCAGTTGGTTTAGACTTTGCAAAGGTATCTACTAATACCCAAGTTTCCCCACCTATCTGCAATGACATAGAGCCTTGTTCATAATACTTACCATTTGGTAGTGTACCAATGTTAATTATAACTCTATCCCCAGTAGGTATTACCATGTTATTGAGAGCACTTGCAGTATACTTCTCATGTTGTACAATGGGTACCTTGCAGGTAGTTACATTTGCATACCAAGTTACATCTCTGGCAGATAACCAAGAATTACCACTGGAATCTGTAAACAGAGTACCTTGAGGTATAGTTAACTTAGCTCCAATAGAATTACCAGTAATACTTCTAGATAAGACTACATCTACTGTAGCAGCAATTGCTGCTCGAGCATGATAATCTACCAAAGCCCCGTGTTTAACTACCGAATCATATCTCCTTGCCGTAGATAGGAAAGTTTCCCTTGCCATGTTATCTACATAGTAGTGAAGTACTTCGGCAATTGCCGCAAACAATGAGAGGATGATAATTAAGATATTCCCCTCCGAATAATCCGTTATGAGTTTCTGACCTTGAGAGTCTTTGAGTCCCATAAGGGATTCAACCAGCTTGGCCTTAATCTGTTGATAGGACCTCTGGTATGGGTTAAGCCATTTATTTGTGATTCCCATATTATTGTGTATTTAATGAATTATCCGACCGGTCATAGGTGATATCAAGGTACTGACTAGAATTTGTTCCATTTACTACATAGGTTACTTCTATGTGTATTTTTGCATCAACTCTAGTAACCGTGATATTTTGGAAGGTTATCCGTTGTTCCCAAGCACCTATGGCTTGTTTTAAAAACTCTTTAATTATAAAACTTAGGGCTTGTGAGTTTGGTTCCTCAATACATTGCCATAGTTTACTACCAAAGTTTTCCTGTCGAAATCTCTGGCCTATCATATAATATAATATCGAACTTATATTATCCCTGATAAGTTTAAAATCCCCATTTACTGGGTACCAACCTCTTTCACCATTTTCATTGGTTGTAAGTTGGATAGGATAGGTTACACCTATACCAACTAAGTCTGTAAAATAATTCTTTTCCATTAGTGTATGCAGGTTTTATCCTCATAATCGTCTACAACGAATTGTGAGAAAGGTTTAGTTACTTGAGTTAAAGTTGGACCGGAAGAACCAGGTCCGGTAGTTACACCTGAGTGTACATGAGAATTGAACATACTACGAAGTTGTTCTAGTTCTTTAATGGTTTGGTTTAATTTTTCGGTTAATTGAAAAATATTGATTACTCCGCCATTTTCTCCAGTATTAAGTATCACGGAATCACCAGAAGATACATTGATATCCCCTTCGGCATTTATTACTATCTCTTTCTCCGAACGAACATTTACAGGTCCATTGAAATGTAAATTGAGTTCTCCGTTATCATCATTTATTACTATTAAGTTTCCTTCGGGAGTAACTATCCCCATTTTATTGGAACCATCCAGAGGTTGGGGTATTTGACTCATTCCCCAACCATGGTATTCCCAGAGAGGTTTAGTTGGGTCACCAAATTCAAAAGTAACAAATACAGTATCTCCCACTTTAGGGGCTAAGAATTTGAAACCAGAACTAATTGAACCATGTTGTCCTTTAGGATATGCCCAAGCAAATACTCCACCCATTACCTCTGGAACACATACCTTTACCCTGTTCATATGTTTCTCTACATCGTTATTATCAATAACAATGCCACGATAAACAGAGTAATACCGACCAAGACCCTCTAAGCCTTCGTCGGTTATTATCTTTGCTGTTTCGTAACTCATACCCTTATTTTTCTACATAGATTTGACTTGCAATTCGCTTATGCCTTTTAGCTATGTCTCGGTATACTCGATTAGCTATGGCCATATAATTAAACTTAACCCCATAATCTTCAGGCACTTGGATTTGTTTAACTGATATCTTACCAGGAATTAACTTACCCTTAGAGGTAACTGTATTACCTGTAGATAACACTATACCCTCTGCCAAGGCTTGGGGATTATCGGCATTTACTTCAGTATAATAAGCCTTCTTTCGAATAAACTCAGCTTGACCCTTGATATCAATTATGTCTCCCTTATCATTCAAGAAATGTTCATTATAGTATACTTTCTCATTATAAGTAAAGTTAAGATTAAGATTCTGAGAAGTACTTAAAGCTTTTTTATCTTGACCCTTTGTAGTTTTGGCATTAGCTTTAGCATCATTAGCTACGATATTTTGAGTAGATAAATCAGTCTTAGAAGTTACAGAACCAGACTTGGAATTGTTCTTTACTAATTCCATATTAGTTATATACCCTTGACCAGCGTCCATAGAATGAGTACATTGTTTTATATACCAAAGCCCTGACCAACGTTTCCCTACATTATCTATTCGGATTATTTGGGAAGTTGCTAGCATAGGTCTACCCACTACCTGAAGTTGACATACTAATCTTTTCTCAGTTTGCTTTAAACCACCATTGGCATTAGCATTAGCTGCCCAAGCATACTTATCGGCACCACCGTATCTACTAAATAAATTATGGTAAAGTTTATAAAGAGGTACCTTGAGATTTACCCTTTTCATGTGCCTTACCTTAACCTTCTTACCATATTGACCTTGGCCATAGTGTTTATTAGTATCAATCTCCATACCAGATAGTACTTCAGTATAGGGGTCTTTATTTAAAGCTTCGAACCCTCTTTCTGATGCAGGTAGTACTCCCATTTGGAAATTGATACCAGAAGCTATACCTGCTCCGGCCTGTTTAGAAGCATAGCCTTCTGGGTCATAGTCTAATGGGTCTACATACTCCTCTACCATAAACTCCATACCATCTTCGTCTTCGAAAAGGTATCTTTCATACTCTAATAATTTCTTAAGATTAGCTTCTAATTCTTTACCATTCTTAGAATTTCTTAGCACTTGTTTAAGGGCATTCTTCTTATCGTCAGGTAACTCATTAGCTGCTTGATTAATGGTAGCTCGTACTTCTTCGGTAGACATTTCATCGAATTTTCTTTGCTTACCTGCTTCATAAGCACCTACTGGACCAACTGCTTCATATTCCTCTACCCGCTTTTTATATTCTGCAGTTTTTTCCATGTTATACTGAAGCTGAGTGTCCCAAGCATCCATTACCTCTGTAGGAGTAGTAGGATGACTTCTATAATCTTCAAACCCATTGCCAGTAATATTAGACACCATAAGGTTATCTACCTGAGCCACAGGAGGTCTTAAAGCTAATGGAGGTTTATCCTCTGGCTCATTTATATTAGTTGATAATACCGATAAATCTTTACTATCTGGGTCTAGAGATGGAGCTAATACTGCTTTAACTCTTTTAGTTATTTTCTGAGTAGCAAAAGATACTCTAAGTACTTCCCCATTCTCTCCTTGATATGTATAAGTACATACCGGTTCTTCATGGAATTTCCGATTATGTATATAGATAACACCATCCCTTGAATCCACATACCATGGCCCATTAGTATACCCTTTCATCTTCTGTTCTAATTGAACTAAGACGTTCTTGCCCACTAATCCAAAGTCACTATCAATTAAAGCTTTCAAGTCTTCTGGCATAGCTACTTCTGCTACTCCACTGTATTTGTTAGCATAGAGTACTTTACCAGTAGTAGTACGGGTATTCTCTGTGGGTACCTGTAGTGACTCGTATACTTTATTACTTATTATCTGTTGTTCCATTACTGAAATATTTCTATGATTACACCAGTAGCATTCCCACAGCCATTGTCTAAATAGGTAGATAATTTATAGCCTTCCATATCCGAATGGACATAAGCAGGTTGATATCTTAAATCTCCAGAAGAATCAATGCACTTAATAGTTACATGAGTACCTGTAGAATCAAATACGGCTTCGAATTCCCTTACCTTAATTATTTTTATGGGCCCAGATATAAATTGGCCATCAGGGTATATATATCCCCATTGAAGACAAATGTTTTGGTTCTCTTGAATCTCGGCAATATCTACAGTATCAGGATTACCCGTATCGAAAGTAATGGTAGCCAAGTTTTCTTTTTCTTCATCATATCTATAACTCCAGGTACTTATATACGCTCCAAGGGGTATACCTGTAATTGGATTCATTATAGGCATACCTCCAAAATTGAAAAGGGCCAAATAAGGTTGACCCATTCCATTATATAATATAGGTTTCTGTTTAGCTGCCATAAGTCGGTATTCTTATTAGGTTTCCCATTTCTAATTCCTTAAAAGGATTCAGTATCTTATTAGCTTCAGCTATGATGTACCACTTACCAGAATCACCATAATACCTGAAAGCAATATTTTGTAGGGTTTCCCCATCTTTAACAGTATGTTGAATATCGTTAGGGGATTCTGGTACTATTGGAGGTTTAGCCTCTAAGGAATAATCCCCATCGTTATACTTCAGAGCATAGGCATTATTATATGGGCTAGCTCCCTTTATATATTGGTTAACATCAATCATATTTAATACCTCCTGTCTTTTTAAGTGAATCGGAATTTATAAAATCTCCATAGGATAAGTTATATGCACTTACTCTCTTGAAAATCAATTCTTGAGTTGCTGCTGCAGGCAATAACCTACCATTACCAAAAGTAGCTGGCTTTCCGGGTATCCTTATTCGATAACCGTTCTGAAAGTTCTTCAGAGTATAAGTTGCTGAAGTAAGAATGTAGTTGTGATTATCAAATATACCGGAATCCCCCCACTCAATCTTAACAATCGGAGGAGCAGCCTGGTAACCATTAGATTTAGACCATGCCTCTAATAACCTACATTTATTGATTACCTCTTCTGGATTTTCTGGGTCATTACAGTACCAAGACACATTGAATTGAATAATGTCTTCAGCTCCAGTAAAGTGATACATTGGTACATTGCGACCCATTGATTTAATGGTGGCCCATGTGGTTTCTCCTCTAAAATCTATTTCTGGAGGTCTATTCTGTAAGGTAATGTATTGAGTGGGGTTAACAGTCATGTTATATATCCTTACTTCATTCTGATATATAACATCTGCTTTAGCCTCGAAGTTTCTGTAATTAGTAGTATTCTTATTCCCCTTTGCTGGGTCTACTCCTTCACCTTCTTCTAACCTTGGGAATTGTAATTCCATTCTCCATTTAGCCTGGAGTTGTTTATTTAGAATAGGGTTCTTAGACGATATTTGAGCTTCTCCGATTACCCCATTTGGGTTATAGAGTTTACCCTTTTGAGAATCATCCTTTGGAAGAGTAGAGATAGTTCGATTGAGTAATATCCGAGCTCTCCATAATTTATTTAGGGGACCAGTAAGAACACCTGCCGTATCTCTTGTAAGGTCATTGTACTTTTCAACAATTTTACCTGCTGCTTTATTTAATACTCTAGCCATAGTGTTTTAGTTTTATATTCCCATTACAAATGCAGCTCCAGTAAAATCTTGTTGAGAACCTGGAGCATAATCTCCAACTGCTTGACCATCTACTGAGATATTGATACGAGAATCTCTCATACCTTCTTTAATAGCTAACCTAACAGCATTAATAAATCTCTCTTCATTCTGAGCCCTGATAGTAGTTGGGTCTTCTTTCTCTTTATTCTGAGCTTCAGTATTCCTATCTACTGAATTACTAAGGTAACTAATACCCTCGATTAATAAAGGAAGACCTACAGTAATTGCTAATCCCCAAGGTCCACCGAGTAATCCCAAGAGTCTACCACCTACTGAAGCTAGCCCTTTTATAGCACCTTGCTTAACTACTTGACTACCTACTTGAGCTCCTGCACCAGCTAAAGCCCCGCCAGCTAAATTACCCGCCATAGTAGTTGCTAATGGTACTCCAGGATTTGGTGTCTTAACATATCTTCCGGTTTTAGTGTTATAAAATCTACCAGCAGAATTCATACCAATACCGCTTGACATCATTTGGAGTTGAACCATGGTTCTCATAAGGTTAACCATCCTTACCATGTGTGCTTCCATAATGGCAAACTGAGTATTAGTTTTTATTGCTGCAGCAGACATACCTTCAGTAGAAGCAGTAGCAATAGTTTGTAAATACCCAACAGACCTAATAATACCTCTTACAGTATTAAATCCTGCAACAATAGTACCTACTACTACTGCAGTAGCTCCTACCCTAAGACCAAAACCTCCAACCCAAGTTTCTGAAATAGAATTAATTACTTTGATTATAGAGTTACCCACATTTAGTACTGGGGTAAAGATTCTACCCAAAGCTGCACCTGCGGTAACTGTTAAGTTCTCTATACTTGATTCGAATTGGTCAATTACACCTGCATCAGTTTTAAGACGTTCTTCATTGAGTCGATTTACTGCCCCAATGTTTTGGTCATAAGTAGCAAGTATCTTACCCATCTTATCTCTACCAGAAGCAATATCCCTAAGTACGGGGAGCATACCACGATTACCACGAACTCCAAAGATATTGAAGAAAGTTGGTGTTTCAATTCGTGAAGGTAAATCTACTGCAGCCTTAGCAAACTTCTGATAGATAGTATAAAGGTCTATAAGATTACCCTGAGCATCGAAGAATTCATCTGGACTTAAGCCCAGGTCTGCTAAAGCGTTATAGCCTTTCTTTTTTTGGTTAACAAGAGAGAGCTGTAAGTAACGAATCATATTGGCCAGTGAGGTACCTGCCATAGAACCCTGTATACCCATATCACCCAATACACCAATAGCAGCAGCCGTTTGCCGAAGGTCTACTCCAGCAGTTGCCATATCTGCTCCTGCATAAGATATGGACTGGGCTAAGTCTGTTAAAGATATATTTGCATTAGTAACTGCAGTATATAAATCATCGGTTACTCTAGCGGCTTCTCCCATTGGGATTTGGTACATTGACATGATATTGGTCATCAAGTCAGCTACACCACCTTTCTGTCCCACTGGCATTGTAAAGATTGAAGCCAGCTTAGATGCTGGCCCAATCATTTCTTTAATAGCATCGAATTTATTACCCGCCATAGCCAGGTATCTTTGTCCTGATGCAACATCCGAAGCAGTAAGAGGAGTTATCTCATTGACATCTTTTGCCAATTGTAACATTTCTCTTTGTTCTGCAATGGTAGCACCAGCAATTTTCGAAGCAGTCCAAACTTCATTCTGAACACCCGCAGAGTATTTATAGGCCCTTGCCATTCCCCCTACGAGCTGCATTCCGAAGTCCATTGTATTGGAAGCTGACATCTGTATACCTCTATTCCAGGTATTCATATCATTCATCATTGTTCTGAATGACCCAGATATCTTGCCAGCCTCTTGAGAGAATCGGTCTTTTAAAACCATGGCAACACCGACCTCTACTATACTCCTACTGGTATTCATAATTTACTTTCTTTTCTTTAATTGTTTATAATATTGCTCGGCCATTTCCTTGAATATTTTCCTTATTCGATACGGAAGACGTAAAAAGCCGAAATAGTCTAAGGCTATCTCGGCTCTGGTGATATAAACAAAATCACTCTCTAACATTACTCTTCCGTCAGGTAGAAAAAATTCGGTGCCCAAACTATAGGATAAGTTCTTTCTTCTCCGGTGGTTGGATTAGTGATATGGGATTCACCTTTGAAGATAGGGTCCATAGATAAGATATGCTTTCTCATCTCAGCCATATCCTTTGCAGTAAACGGAGTAAAGTTTTCTACCTTCTCCCAACTACCATCAACCTCTAAGTGAAGATTACGGCAAAGAAGAGGAGCATTCTTAGTTTGTTTATCCAAAGGCAACTTCATGAACTCTTGTTCTCCCTTACCAGTCATACAATCGAATTTAATTCTCTTGCCAGATGAAAGAGTGTATTCATGATCTACCAATCTAACTCCCTCTGGATAATAAGGGATAGCATCTGGCTTCTGATTTAAATCCTCTACAGTTGGAGTAGTACCGTAATCGAAAAGGAACTCATGAAGGTCTTGGCCATAAGTAATCTTACCACCATTCTCTTTGCCCCAATCATATTCGAATTCTACTTCCTCTCCCAAAGAGAAGATACGAGAATTGAAGATAATAGCATAACGGTCATTGACTGGTAAGTTAAGGGCATCATCTACGGTTAATTTCCCATTAGGGGTAGCAGTAGTTCTAATTACAATTGCTGCAATGAACTTGGTAAGGTTCATCAAAGTCTTCATGTCTGAAAGGTTACTGAGGATATCTTCATCAGCACCATTCTGTTCTCTGATTTCATATTCGAAACCAGAAGGTCCGGTAAATCTAAATGTTCTAAATTCCATAATTTGATATATTTAATGTTTACAAATGTTCATAGTACTCCGTATAACAACAAGAAAGGGGTGAGCTCCTATCACAGGAATCCCACCCCTCCACCGAATCTTAGTGAAAATAAACTAAGGAATTAGTATTTATCTGCAGTACCAACTGAGAACTCTATGGACTCAATGGTATTCTCTGAAGCCATTCTGTCCAAGTCTAAGCCGGTAATCTTACATGGCCATACCTCTTCGAAGACATGGGTATTAAGAACTGAGACTCCATCTTCGGCAAGTTCATTTACAATAGCCGTTTCCCAATATTGGCTTGGTACCAAACCTCCACCAACTATGTGGTCTTGGCAAGCATAAAGCCAATCATGAAGCCATGTGTCTGAACCTGCAGTAGTCATAAGTTTCTCTACAATAAGATTACCTATAGTAACCCTACCTGCAGTTTTAACGTCTCTATTGACGTCCCCATGAGCAACCTGGTCAATTTCAATATCTGGCAAAGTACAACTTTGGAATAGATAAGTATTGATAGGGTGTTTGGGGAACATGATGCTCCACAAGAATTTCTTCCGTGGGTTTTTTACTTTTGCTCCCATTGTGTTATGAGTTTATAAGTTATTACTTGTTTCTACGATTGATACTGCCTTAGAAGCTGCATCGATTACAATCTCCATAGTTACCTCTTGCATAGGAACTACATCCTTATACTTAAGGATAGCACGGTACTTACCCTGACGAGCATCTGCTTCGTTATTAACCGAAAGGTCATCCCAAGAAGTTGCATCTTGGTCACCCATCCAGGTATACTCGGTCATAGCATCTTCATCTACCAATGAATCCAGTGTAGGTTTAACCTCCAACCAGATTCTCTTCCAAGTACTCCAAACGTTTGGTTCTTCGATATATTTGTTGAGTACCGGGCGAAGGAACTTCTTCAGGTAAAGGTTCAGTCTTACGATTGAAAGGAATCTTTCAGAATCCTGTTTCACTTGAGAAGAGAAGCAATGCCATAGCATGGTTTGCTTACCTGCATCTGGAGTATCTTTGATTACCATCTCATTGATATAATTCTGAGCAAGGGTGTTCAGTTCGTTATATCGAGAAGGAGAACCATAGTTAGGGCATACTGGACCAACTGCATCTCCAATAACCCCTCGGTTCATACCAGCAAAGGATTTCCAAGGACCATATTGAGTAGCAGAGGCATCTCCCAAACCAACAATAGTACCCACTACATCGGAATCCTGAAGATTACCGTTTTCGTTGTAGTACTTAAGTCCACCACCAAAGTAGGCAATGTACTTAGAGTTACCTACAGTACCAAGGCAAGTCTGTACCCAAGTTACCTGAGCTTTGTAATCTCTTGCCTGAGTACCTTGAGTATAATGGGTTAAATGTTTGGGAACTTCGATATACAGTACCCATTCCATCAATTCCTTTGCCATATCTGCAGCAGCCTTATATACCTTGAGTACATCTGAATCGGTAGTAAGGTGTTGAGAGATATGTGAGATAAATAACTGGTAGAAATCGGTGTAATCTTTTACCAAATCCAATGAAGTAATCCATTCGTCAGCAGTAGGTGTAGTTCCAGCACTACCTACCGTACCATTAAACAGTTTCTCTGTTTCGGAAGGTGCAGCATCTCCCACTGTAATGGTGATAGCATTCTTAGTACCATCAATGTCATCGGTAAGCCACTTGATTAGGTTTTCAAAAGAGGAACCTGCAGTAATTACCGGCTTAATATATTCCGAGTTCTTAGCAAATGCACTAAGAGCAAGGTAATCTACCGAAGTATTATTGTTATCATCTGCAGTTTTCCAAGTTATTACTGGGCCCTGTTCAAGTACTTGCCCATTAGCTGAATAGATTTTATAATACAAGGTATTGGCTTGCTTATAAAAACCAACCTGGAAAGTATTTGCACTACCAATTGGGTCTCCATATCCCTTGGTTACTAACCCAAAACTATAAGTAGTACTACCCGATTTTAAAGTAATCAAAGCAGAAGGTTTAGCTGGGTCGGTTACAGCAGAAGCAACTGAGATTTCATCTTCTGAATCTTTAGGTTTTCTTGCTGCAGCCTGAGAAGCAGTTATTGTACCTTGAGTAGCTCCTTTGCCAAGTACTCGAATAACACGAAGCTTAGAACCACCTTGCAAGGCCTTTTCGATATTTGATACAGAACCATCCGGTACAATTTCAGAACCATAGATTCTTTGGAACTGAGAGAATGTAGAGATGATTTCTGAAGGGTCATCGTATGGACCTTTAGTAGTTCTAGCCAATACACAAGAAACTCCTAACATAGGAGTAGTTTGAAGAACGTTGTTGTTCTTAAACTTAAAATCAACATGAGGTGAAGTTGGCATAATTCTATTGTGATTAAAGTTAATTACTCGTTTAATTTATACCTTAGAGTATTGTACCTATTCTTTCGGTACCTTTAACTCTAACATTTCGTTTTCGTTTTGTTCTAATGTCCCAATGAGAACTGAGATATCCTTGATAGGTGTAAGTGTACCTTCTTCCAAAAGCTTTTCTGGGAGAATGCCATCCTTACATATATAAGTGTATACCTTTTCGAGTATACCATGTTCTACATCGGGATGGTCATAATAATTACCAATTTCAATGAATAGGTTTCCGGTGGGAGCAAGCCTGCCCTTTTCCCATTCCTCTAAGTCATTGAAGTATGGTCTCACGTATCCTCTAGCAGGTAAGCCAGTATATAAGATTGTATGTAGCAACCTCATATCTGCTTGTGTTTGAGAAACCAGATGTACATCTATGGTAATATCCTTAGTTTCATAAGGAAACTCTGAAGCTTGGTAATTGCCATCCTCAAGTTTATCACCAATAATGTATTTATTCACACCAATATCTCCAGCATAATAACCCTGTAGTTCTATGGTTATTCTTGGGAGAGTCTTTGGGCCTTTTACTTGATTATTCCCTATACCAAAAAGTGGTATAAACTTCTTCATACCTTTGATTGCCTCTTGAAATCTTTTTTCGTTTTCTTGAGACAAAGGTAAGAAGTCTTCTGGGTTTAAGGTAAGACCCATTTCTAACATTGTACTAAGTAGAGAGATATAAAAAGTTCTTTCTACTATTTCTTCTGAGTTTACCATTAAAGTCCTAATCTAATATTTAATTGAACACTTTGATTGCCATTGTCATTAATATACCCATTATAAGTTACCTGAATACCTCCAAAACCACTCATTATGGTTTGTAAATGACCAACACAATTTAATTCACTAACCCATTGAGTAGCAATATTTGAAGGATAATCGGTAAGCCATACTTTAAAGGGTATTGGTTCAGAACCAATAACTCCAGGGAATTGACCCTCTATTGTCTTACTTATATCGGTTATCTTAAATTGTTTTATAAATTTAGCAACTTGAATACCGTTGATAAGGTAGTACTGATAACCCTTTACATTACTAATCCGAGCAGTACTAGTATTTTGACCAGGATTTGGGAATGGTATATTCGGGGTTGGTTCAAAGCCATACTTAGTAGTTCTAGTACCTGGAGATTGAGTTATATTTAAAACTATCTCAGTGTTAGGTTCTTGCTGTGAGATAATCTTAACTATAGCAGTTCTTTCCAAGGGGTCATAGTTACTGGGGTTATGTTCTTGATTAGTAGATTTAGTTTTGATAGTAAGCTTACCTGCGGCATTAGCTTCTCCAATTTCTTGGGTTACCTCTAACCAATCTGAGGAGCTTTCAACTTTCCAATCTACAGCACGATATTCATCTTGAGGCTTATTATCGATAAACTTCTGTTGGTAACTGTATACACCTATTTCTAGGGTCTCACCCCTTTTAGTACCATCGAAAGTATGGGAAGTAGTTTCTGGAGTGATACTAAAATAAGTTCCCCAGGTCTCTACTATTTTAGGAGCGGCCTTTTGTACCAGAGTTACTTCCCTTTCTACACCCTGAACTACTACCTTGAGAACCTGCTCTTTTATATTATTCATGTCTTCGTTTACTGCCTTAGGCTTTACCCTAATAGTTGCAGTACCAGTTCCGGATAAGGATGATATTTCGAAATCTGCTGCCATTATATAACCCTCCTTATTTCTTTTCTAATTTCATTACGTATTTCCTTTTGTAAGGCAGCTTTTCCACCAGCAGCCTTAAATGCAGGATTCCAAAGAGGACGAGGTGGTAAATTACCATCTCTACTACCATACTCTAACATGATAGCTATCTGATTCAAAGTCTTTCTTGAAGTCTTACCCGTATAGGTAATCTTCTTGATTCCAATTGGCAATCCGACGAAAGTTCTTTTCTTACCTTTTACCAAAGTAACTGAACGAGCATATTGCCCCGTAAGATTTAACATGGTATGGTCCCCGTATTTCTTTAGGGTACCAGGAGCATGTGGTGGCCATGATACTCCTGAACCTCTTGGGGGAACACCCGTATTCAAACTTCGTCTTACTATACGAAGAAGTTGATTACCAAACTTTTCTGTACCTTTCGCATAGCCCTTGGTTAAGATACTTGGAGTTTTGGCAATCAACCTTTCTGCACGAGCTTGTTCTCGTTTATCTACGTATATTTCTAGAGGGCCAACTGGAGTCGATAGTGTAATATTAACCGACTTACTTGGCATAATTCTTACTGTTGTTTAGGTTTATCCAATCCCAGCTCCTGAGCAATTCTCTGTAACAGAGCCTCTTGAGTGGAGATTCGTTGGTCCATGTATTGACGGAACTCCTCAAACCCTGGAGCAGGTTTACTTGGAGCAGAAGGTGATTGGTTAATTGAATTGAGAATGTTATCGCATTCAGAAACAATTGCCTCAAACTTTGGTCGATTGTTAAGTATATTCAAGGCATTATGTTTCTGCATAGTAACCTCATTAATTATATTCACTACATCGGTAGTATAATATACACCATTATAAATACCTTCATCAGATTGTGATGGCAAGTATATGGTGAGTTGTGATACCGAATCTTGGATTACCAATTCGACACTGTTAACAAAGCCGTCTTTAGCACCAGAGGCCATTGGTTTACTTTCTCCTACCTTTACGATTCTTGCTGTATCAAAAATAGGATAACCAGACCGTCTGTCTTTTTCTAATGTGAAAATCACTTCACCTTTCTGTACCTTTTGGAAAATCAATGTTCTTTCATCCATAATCATCTTTTATTTATTAAGTTTAAACCAAATGAAACTGCACCTGGATTCCTTTGCATGAAGTCTACCAGGTTTAAGAATTGATAGTATCCAAATTGATTTATGAGTACCTGAGCTTTGTTTGCTACTTCTTGTGCAATCTCTATATTGGGAGCAGGTAGAGCTAACTGTATCTTAAATTCGGTGAGTTGTTCTTGTTCCATAATTCCTTAGTTTAATGAGTTAAAACGAAAAAAAGGAGTACACCTAAAACAGATGCACTCCTTTTAATCATCTCGGTATTTTAAATTACTTAGCTGGCGTTGTAGTACCGGTCTTCAAGGCAGCTACCACTTGATTGACGATGTTCTGGTCTCTCTGAGCATCTATCACTCGATTGAGGCGAGCAATCTCGGTGTCTTTGGCAGTGTTCTCTATGAGGCACTTGATTTCCTGTTGGCCATTCTTGAGGTCACAGCAGCAACGTTCCAACTGAAGAGCCAAGTCAGATTTTACTTCTTTAATCAAGCCTTTGGTTTCACAGCAGCAATCCGACTGTTGGTGTTCCATGTGGCAGAGACGATCCATAACACGGTTGAAGCCTGCGCCCATTTGGTCACGAGAATCTCGGATATCCGAATTAGTTTTGTAACCCAAATCGCAAAGACCTCTTTCCGTAGTGAAACGGTTGTTAAGGATTTCCCTACCAACACCGGCAACATCTTTTGCTACACCATTGACTTCTTGAGTAACTCCACGAGCTGCATCAGAGATATCTTTGTAGATACCCGCCTTTGCTTCCTGAACCGTAGCTTCTACTTTCTGAATATCAGCTTTTGTGTCATTGATTTTGTCCCATACGGAAACTGCAGCAGCACCAAAGCCACCACCTACCAATGCACCACCAACGGCTCCCCATCCAGAGCCCCAACCGGAATTCCGGTTGCAACAGTCATTATAGCCTCTGTCCGCGATTACAACGCCATCGCCAGCACCTTTTACTTCTACTCCCATAATGCTTTGGATTTAGAAATTAATAAATAAAATTAACTATCTCATATAAAAATGTTCTAGTGTTGTAATTAAACCTATGCAATTTCGAATACATACTCATAGGTTATAGTTGCAGCACTCTGGTTAATATTAAGTGTTATCTCCTTACCAGATTCTGATTGAGTTACCGTTACTGTAGCAGACCTTGAGGATTCAGCAGTGTTCTCATAAGTTTTAACTGAGAGCCCATTATCTACTATATTAACAATAGTCCAACTCGGTACATTTCGACTTGCTCCTACCGGATATATATCAGAGGTTTCTGTACCATTTATCACTTTCTTTTTATAAGAGATGAATGGAACCTCTTCAGTTTTTCCCAAAGCTGGATGAGTAATAGACTTAGAAGTCTGACTTCCAGGAGCACTCCCCCAATTAAAATAATAATTATAAGATACACTTGCACCGCCCTGAGTGATATCCACATAATCGGAAGCACCTCCATAAGAAGCCGTAACTCTAATAGACCTACTACTTGTACTGGTATTCTCAGAAGCACTAAGTGTAGTACCAGATAGACTAAATCCTGAGGTACCATTGGTACTTAAACTTGGAGTAGCACTATCAGAGCCATCCCTTGTATTTGAACCCGAAGTATAATTCGCATATCTTGGTCTACTAGCACTTGGGTACAAAGTTACACTACCTCCAGTATTACCGATAGTATAAGAATTTGCCGTTAAGCTTACACTCCAAGAGCCATAGGTATACCCAGTAAGTTCGTTTGCTGCCTGGTATACTGGTACACTTACAGATTTGGTTTTACCATTTAGTGATAAGGTACCAGTAAGGGTTCCTACCTTGGTTCTAGATTTAACGGTAGTACCCAAAGAACCTGCACTAACTGCAGTACCATAACTAATGCTAGCACCGCTTGTAATTGTGCCACCTCCAGTTGTAGAACCATTCCATCCCCAAGTCTGAGAATATGATGGCATACTTGAGAATGAACTTCTACTTCCTCCACTTGCAGGTATATCGGATACACTTCCTCCACTTGCAGTGATTTCACTGTAAGTCCTATAACCTGCAGATTGAGAACAACTAATAGTTGCCTTCTTATTAGTTTCAGCTTGGGTTAAGGTTACCGTACCACTTCGTGTACTGGTAGAAGTATTATTACCCATAGTTACAGAAGTACCACTTCCGGATACGCTACCAGAGTTGGCTCTAGTATAACTTAGAGTAATTTGGTTACCATAATTATGCCCATTTCTTAATTCTTGCTTGTAAGAAGTAACTGAAAAGGTTTTGGTACCTCCAGTAGCCCCAAAAGACATAGAAGTAGGTGATACACTCCAACCATAACTCCAAGATTGAGAGGCCGCTGCTTGAGTGAAGGTTATTTTAAAAGTTTTACCCGATTCATCCTGTGTAACAAGAGTATTGGAATCCGACCGAGAGGTTAATCCCAAATTCTCTGAAGCAGTCCAAGGAGGTGTTTGATTACTATGATTAGCTACCCATGCAGGTCTATTACTAATAACATAATTTACCGTAACTTCAGCCCCATTAGCTACTCCATCCCAATATTTCTGTTTTGTAGAAATAAAACCAAACCCCTGATTAGAAGAGCTTGGGTTACCCAAAGCATCGAAGCTTACACTACTGTATCTAGTAGTAAAAGTATATTTATAAGTTACCTTATGAATATCTTCTAACTTTACTGTTTCGTTATTTCCATAGGAACTGGCATTGGATAGTTCCAACCCCAAATAGTTTTCCCCTGTTCCTGTAGGGGAGAGTGCTAACAATTCAGCCTTGGTAGGACAGTCATTGCCATCCTTACCAAGGCCTACTTTAGTTTTGACAGCACTCCAGGTTGCTATCTCTCCCATAAGATTTATTTGTTTTTAAGTTCCTGAATCTCTGCCTTCAAAGCCTTGATTTCATCGTAAAGGAGTTTAACACCCTCGATTGCCAAGGTTGACATCTTATGATATTTGACTTGTTTTACGAGTACGTATTCTTCTCCGTTGATTTCCAAGGTTTCGAATTCCTCTGGATTAGGTACCGTAGATTTCTCTACTGGAACTTCTTCCACATATTTACCAAAGCCTAAGCCCTCGAGGTTCTGAGCAATAGTTCCCTCATCTTCCTTACCAAGCATACTAAATGACTTAGTAGGTATCTGGCAAATCTGGTCTAGAGTATGATTCAAATCTCGGATATTATCTTTGAGTCGAATATCTGAAGACTCTTTCCAGAAACCGGAAGGAGCAGTAGTCTTAGCAAATACTACCTGGTCAGTAGTTGCCAATCCCAATTGAGCTCTAGTTACTGTATGAGGATTATCCTTTCTACCTGCATGGCTATTGATAGAAGTTTGAGCAGCAGTACCTGCAGCCTTAGCATCGGCAATAGCAGCAGCCTGAGCAGTAGATACTGGCTTATTTGCATCCGAAGTATTGGAAGCATTACCCAAACCAACCTGGGATTTGGTAACTCCATGAGGATTAGATTTATTGGCAATATGGTTATTTACCTTAGTTTCCAATGCAGTTACATCTGAACCTGTATCGGAGATTTGATTATCAATATAGGTTTTTAATTCTGTACGAAGAGCATTGATAGCATTAGTTCTATCGGTAATCTCATTTGCCAGGCCTTGTACTGTATTATCAAGGTTAGTCTTATCGGATGCAGTCATTACACCAGCAGCAGTTTTGGTTGCTGCAGGGATATTAACATCTACATCAGTACCTTTAGCATATGAACCTTCTTCAGTATTCTTTACCCATCTAAAATATTTTAGAATGAGATAACCCGCAGCTGGATTAATAGAGTTAATTACCGTCATTATTTCATTCGGTAAACTATTAATCAGCTTATCATGAGCATTATCTTTTGCAATACGGGCCTCTTGTTCAGCTTCAATAGCATCTGGTAAGGTTTGATTAAGCTTTATTACACTATCGGCATCCATCAGACCAGCTTCTTTAGTAGTGGCTGGAGTTAGAGGGATTACCATCCCATCGGGTTTATCAATGTAATGCCCTTGACCATCCGTAGCAGAATAGTTACATAAGATAATAACATTACGCTTATTTTTGTTAGCTATTGAAACCTTACTAATTAAATTTTTAGGCATGCTAGATACCACATCCTCAAGATGCTTACCTCTACTACCTTCGAAAGCAGTACCTGCGATTTCCCCAATGATAAGAGACGAAGTATTACTGTCTACGAATTTAGTACCTGACCAACGGAATTGGTATGGAGGTTCACCATCGGCAACATTTATATAAATCTTACCAGATTCTCCAACTACGGGAGTTTGGTGACCTGCATCCGTATACAATTGAACATTAGTAAGACCTCCAGTGGGGCTTACATCATAGGTAGCATATACTTCAAGTACATCATCTACATATGAAGGCAAATGGTTAGCAGGTACTAACCCATTCCCATCCAATGGAGCAAAGCCATCAGCCTTACCCTTAGTTGCTACAAAGGCATCATGTTTAGCTTCTAGAGTATTAATATTATTCTGTAACTTAGTTTCAAGGGCAGTATCTGCTGCAGTTCTATCAGCAATCTCTCTATCAATCCTTGCACCCAATGCAGTATCAGCAGAAGTACGAGCAGTTGCTTCATCGTTTACAGCTTTAGTAAACTTGGTATCTAAAGCAGTATCTGCAGCTTTTCTATCAGCTACTTCTTGAGCAAGAGCGGCTTCTGATTTACCGTCCAAAGCTTCGATAGCATCTTTACGGTCCTGAACCTCTTTGGCAATAGCATTGGGTAATGTCTCATCCAGATTAACCTTATCTTGAGCGGTCATTACACCGGCTTTCTCTGTAGTAGCTGCTGGGATATAAGTAGCCTTATAATCTTCAGGCTCATGAGTATAAATACCCTCTTCTTTTTTAGAAGAGAAATTATGAGTTAAAGTAACATGACTACTTTGTTGACCTACCTCAACTGGTTTATCACCAGATAAGATAATAATATTATCTGGTATAGAATCAAACAGCTTCTTATCTGCTGCAGTTTGTACACCGGCCTTTTCTGCAGTAGAGGCAGGCAATGTAATAGGATTCTGTTCTACTGTACCATCTTCAACTACGGTCTTAGTTGCAGCTATACCTACTGTGGTTTCATTAGGTGTTACTGCACCAAGGGCAAAGTTAGCAGTAGAGATTCTATCCAATTCTACCTTATCTTTCGCAGTCATCGTACCAGCCTTAGTAGCCGATACCTGAGGCAAATCGAAAGTTTCGGTAGTATCAGCATTCAAACCGTTATCCTTAGTTACGGTTACTGTTACCTTATTAGCATCAGAAGCTGCAGAGAGATCAGTTAAAGAATTTGGGTCTAACCCATCTAACTTAACCTTGTCTGCTGCAGACATAACTCCAGCAAGAGTTTGAGTTACCGGAAGTAAATTCTTGGTAGCTTCTACTTCTTCACCATATTGGTTATTTGCCTTATCCTTGGTTGAAGTCTTTACCTTGAAAGAAAGTTGGGTACCGGTTCTTGTTACAGCACTAACATCGGTAACCATGGTGTCTGGCAAAGCATCGGAAGTACCTTCTTCAGCTTCCAATCTTTCTTCATGGTCATCGGTAATAACCGTAAATTTATTATCTAATGCCGTATCAGCATCTGTTCTGTCCTGAATTTCTTTATCGATACGTTTACCCAGAGCATTATCAGCAGCAACTCTTGCAGCTTCTTCAGCATCGATATTATCCTGGAGAACCTTATCTGCAGCTTTTCTTTCCTCTCTTTCTGTGTTGAGGTCAGAGGTATTCTGGTCAATCTTTGCTTCCAATCGAATATCCTCAGCTTTACGAGCAGCGATTTCGTTATTAAGCAAATCAGTAATTGCAGTATAACCACCATTAACATTATCTTGAATACCCTGGATTAATTCCAGGTTACGTTGGATATTGGCAGTATTCTGTGTTACCAGGGCATTAGTAGCATTCAGTGAAGTTAACAGCTCCGTACGAGTTTCAGTTACGAAAGTTCTCAACTCATTTACCGTAGTAGTAAGAGTATTACTTAAGTTAGTGAAAGTCTGTTGCAGAGTATTATCTCCTTGTTCACGCAGATTCTTTTCAGCTTCAAGCTTATTCTCCAACTCAGTAAGCTTAGCAGTCATAGTTGCTGCAAAGTTAGGGTCATCTCCAAGAGCCTTAGCAATCTCTGCCAAAGTGTCAAGTACTTCTGGAGCAGAGCCAATAATTTTTTGAATTGCTGCCTCTACTTGTTCAGAATTTTGGAAATCCGAATCATTCAACAATTCAGATACCTTTGTGATATAGTTAGCATGTTCCTCAATGCCATCCAACTTAGCAAAGAGTAAATCAGTAAAGTCATTTGAAGAAAGTACCTTACCGTCTACCTTATCTACCTTCTTAGAATCTAAGGCTTGGTCAGCAGCAATTCTGTCTGCCTTCTCTTGAGCCAAAGCATTATTGATAAGGGTATCTTGGTTAGCTCTTTCTGTAGCTTCCTTATCGATGTTATTCTGTAATTCAGTATCACCAGCTAATCGGTCATTCTTTTCGGTAAGGATATCTTTGTTGATACCAGCCATATCATCTTTATGATTCTGAAGGTTGGTATCAATCTTGGCCTCAAGAGAAGTCTCTTTGGCAATTGCTCGGTCTTTCTCTGCATTAATAGCAGTAGTATTAGCATTTACCTTTGCTTTTAATTCATTCATAGCATCGGTATTACCTGCCTCTAGAGAATCAATACGAACTCCCAAAGCATTATCACCGGCAATACGATTTTCCTTTTCTTGTTCAAGCTTAGTGTTAAGATTAGCCACCTCGGATTCCAAAGCCTGCTTAGTATTATCCAACTTAGCAGTGAACTCAGTACTCAAGGCTTTATCAGCTGCAGTACGGTCTGCTACTTCTTTATCAAGGTTTACTTGGAGAACCTGGTCAGCAGCAGTCCTTTCTACTCTTTCAGTGTTAAGGTCGATATTAAGGGTATCGATACGAGAACTCAAAGCACTATCTGCATTGGTACGGTCAACGATTTCCTCGTTAATCATATCCTTAACTTCCTTGTAGTTATCCCCTACAGTCTTAGTTAAGTTTGTGATTGTCTCTGAATTTCTTTCGATATTATGTTGGTTAGTAGCGATTGCCGTAGTATTGGCATTTACCTGCTCGGTAAGCTCATTACGCAAGGTATTGATAGACTCTTGCATACTCAAAGCCAAGTCTGAGATACGCTGGTTAACGTTAGCCAGACTTTGAGTATATGATTCATCAGCAGTCTTTCTTTCGGCAATCTCCTTATCCAAGTTAGCCTGAATTACTGCATCGGCATCTTTACGGTCTTGGATTTCCTTATTAAGGTTATCCCTTACAACCCCGAGTGCAGCATCTCCAGTAGCAGACTTATTGTCTACGTATTCTTTCAGTTTAGTTTCAAGGGCAGTATCTGCATCCTTACGAGCTTGAACTTCAGCAGCTACCTCAGCACTGTTTGCCTCATCTCCTGCAATACGGTCTTCGATTTCTTGGTTAACCTGTTCTGTGATTGCAGCCAACTTCCTAGTGATAGTAGTTGCAAAGTTGGGGTCATTTCCAAGGGCATCGGCAATTTCCTTAAGAGTATCAAGTACTTCAGGTGCTGAACCAATAATCTTTTGGATAGCCGCATTTACTTCCTCTTCAGTTTGGAAACCGGCATCATTGATAAGCTGGGAGAGATGGGTAATATAGTTTGCCTTTTCTTCGATGCCATCCAATTTAGCTTTGAGTATATCGGTAAAGTCGTTCTTAGTCAAAGAATAACCTTCACGTTTATCTACCTTCTTAGCATCAAGGTCTTTATCCCCTTTTTCTCTAGCAGCAGCCTCGGCAGCAATGGCATTAAGTAATTGTTCTTTGTCTTCTACACCCTGCTCTTTTATATCCTCAATTTTATGTTCGAGAATTAAATCCTGAGCAGCACGAGTGGTAGCCTCTGAATCTATATTGTTCTGTAATACCTGGTCTGCAGCAGTACGTGCTTGAGCTTCTTGGTCAATTTTACCTTGAAGAGCATTGTCTGCATTGGTACGGTCTGTTACCTCTTTAGAGATTTCGTTGTGAAGAACTTGGTCCTCAGAATGACGGTCTACCTTCTCTTGGTCAATCTTACCTTGAAGAGCTAAAGTATCAGCCTGGCGATTAGTGATTTCTTCATTAATCTTAGAATCCAGTACGGTATCTGCATTGGTACGATTTGCAGTTTCTTCAGCAATCTTTGCCTCGAGTGCAGCCTTATCATTGATATGAAGAGTCTTAAGGTTATTTACACTTTCCTTAATCTCATTATCGGCAGCGATACGTTCATCTTTTTCCTTTTGAATAAGGTCCTTGAGTTCTTTCTCAAGTTCACCCTTATCTTGATTTACCTTATCTTCAAGGTCTTTGATGTCTTCAGCATTCTTATCTACCTTCTTCTCAACTCGGTCGATTTCAGCTTTTAAGTCTGCCTTAACGGTATCAATCTTCTTATTGATTTGGTCTAACCCATATTCTAGGTTATCCTGAACTGCAGCTACTGCAGCACCCAGAGCAGCTTCGGCTTCCTTAGCACGATTAACCTCTTCGGTTAAAGCAGTACGAAGGTCGGTTAATTTATTAGTGATGGTAGTTGCAAAGTTGGGGTCATTGCCCAATGCTTCTGCCAACTCTTTAAGAGTATCAAGGGCATCATCAGCACCATCAACCAAATCACTAATCATCTGTTTAACTTCTTCCTCGGTTTGATATTTCAAATCATTCTCAAGCTGAGAAACTTTAGTGATGTAATTTGCATGTTCTTCGATGCCATCAAGTTTAGCCTTCAACTCATCGGTAAAATCATTTTTCGATAAGTCGTATCCTTCTTTCTTATCTACCTTATTCTTGATAGAAAGTACGAAGGCCCAGAACTCATTTATAGTTCCTCCAAAGCCAGCTTTAACAAAGTCATCATAGTAACCCTGTAATAACCGCTGGTCTATTTCTTCGCAGGTATAATACTTACTTACATACATATTTTATAAAATTTAAGGATTAATTACTGCACGTTGACGACCCAGTAAGAATTCCGAATCGATATCTCTGAATGGTTCTCCCTCTGAACCACAGAAGGCATTCATTGGTACATCCGGATTTTCTGGGTCTACATCTCCACCGTCCTCAATATCTCCCCGTATGCAAGCATAATCAGGAAGCCTATTTACACGGAACTTTATTACCTGGCCTATACCAGGATGAGGTATTATTTTATCCCAGATATCCCCGAAGTAATCTTGAAAGCAGGTGACAAATTTGTTTCCGGTCATCGATTGAAATGCCGTTACATCATTGCCATTACCTTTCATTTCAATATGAACTCCAGAGGTACCATTGAGGATAACCAGATTACTATCAAACCAAATTCCACTGTTTGTAGTAATTGGTGTCCACCTCAGTACTAACATCTTTGCCATATACTTTATTTTTATTCTACAAATTCAACTTTGGTATCTCGGTCTCTCTTTAGGATAATCATGAAAACTAAAGCCTCATCCTTTGCCTGAGCAGTCTGAGTATCTCCAGAAGGCTTATACGTTATACCATTAATTACAAACCTATCTTGTTCCCAATTAAAATCCCAATAACCTTCCGGTGTAAGATAACCGATTTGTTCTATATAAGATTTAGAAATTAGTATTGATAAGTTTTCATCATCCAATTCTCCTGAAATAGTTGCCTTATTGATAGGCCAGTTTCTGAAAGCATTGTAGTAACATAATGCCTCGATTTGGATGTTATAATATTTAGGTATACTGTCTTCGGCATGACTGAGAAGCTGATTAACATGTTTGGCCCAGGTTATGGATTGCCTACCAGCATCCCAATCTAAGAAGTCAGTGATAATTTTCTTGTATCTATCCCAAGAGCGGTTCTTTACCATTCTCCAGGGTTCTTTTGTCATAACTTAGTTAGAATTGATTTCTTACCACCCTTCACTGGAGCACTTGGATTTGGCCCATCTAATACTCCAGGTTGCCTTCTGTTAACTACTTTTGGTACTACGGTTCTAAATACTTCATCACAGAACGGTAAGTAGATTTCCAATCGTGAAGCTAACATACAAAGGTTCTTCCTTAATTCATCTATTAATCCACCTGGTTGCATTGCTTGAGAAAGTGTTTTCCATAGGGAACTTGTAGCATCTGCCAAGGTATCATAATATTGCACTTCAGTAGGCCCAGTAGTGATTTGTTTTATCCTATCACCCCGAGCAAGTTCGGGTTTAGAACTACCATCACCATTTTGTTCTTTGGTAGAGGTTAATTGGCTTAGATATTCTGAAGTACTTGTTAATAAGTTAAGTATCTTCACATTGAGAAAATCCCAGGCTGCCAATTCCATTATTAATTGGTTTTCTAGTGCTTCATACCATAATTCATCAGTGTATTTATCTGCAGGAATTTGGTGATTTACTAGAGGACCAATATAATATTGCCATTTAGTGATGTAGATAGATTTATCTTCCCTGGTCATTCCATCGGATATTTCTGAAGGAATGTAATGGTCGATTAAGTTATATATTGTATCGGCTAATGCCGTATGCCCATAATCACAAACTACCAGAGTCTTATCTACGGTGATATCTAAACCATTCGAGTTGGTTACATGTAGGGTTACTGTATAGAAACCGGGAGTTTCATAAGAATAGGAAACATGTCTTCCACCATTGAAAACCTCTCCCTTATCATCGCCAAAGTCCCAGTCAAAAATGGATTTGGCCGGGACTTTGGATATGACTCTGAATGAAACTTCCAGACCTGACGTAACGTACAAAAAGTCCAGATTGTTATTCATATTAGTCTGTCTTATGTAATTTTCATAGATTACCCTTTAGAAGAGGATTCGAATTCTTCCAGCAAAGCCTGAAGAAGTGTTTCTACTGTATCATCTTTCTCGGCAACGATTTCATGAAGACCCGCTACCAGTTTCAGTTCTTCCAGAGAATAGCCCTTTGCAAGTTTTTCAAGAGTCATACCTTTCTTGAACTGAGCATTCAGTCTCTTGTCCAACTTTTCGATGTCGGCCTCTGAATACTTTTCGATTTCTGATTTATCGGCAATGATAATCAGATGGCCAGAAGCAATTGCCTTCTGAATCTTCGGTGCACGGAATTGACGACGAGTAAGTTCTTTGTCTTCTCCTCTACAAACGGTAATACCAGTTGATTGGTCATGAAAACTGTAAGCTCTTGGTCCCACAGTTACTGTATATTTATCTTTAGCCATATTTCCTAAGATTTAAAAATGATTAAAGAGAGGATGAGTCTTTTTAGTTACCCACCCTCTCAGGGAATTTATATAGATGAAACCGGACGGCCCTTATTATTCGAGGTTAACCATCAAATAGGGGTCTACGTTCATGAACTCGGGGAATCCGAATTCTGAGAACTTCTTGTCAGCAGCCAGCAATAGAGTTGCATCCTGGTACATCTTAGAGAAGCCAGTAGTCAAGCTTGCATAGATTGCCTGAGTCTGGTTAGAAACGATTCTTTCCGATTCAAGCATCAACTGACGAGCAGTAAGCTTAATCAAGGCAGCAGAGGTATCAATCAACAACAGCTGTTGGTCGGGTGTACCCGGGTGAATGTAGAAGTCAGCATTCTTGGGAACAGGAGACTTAACATTCAGGGTAGCTTCTGTAGTACCAGAGTGACGATCCTTGAATTCCGGCAAGTTCAGCATTTCGATTGCCTGGTCTTCACCACCAATCATAGTTTGGAAGTTACGTCCCATACGAGCAGCACGTACCCAAATATGCAGAAGGTCTTTGTAAGTGATACCATTAGTTGTTTCGTATACACCGATTACCGGGGCAGACTCAGAGCCATCAGGGTTGTTACCATTGATAGCAACGTCCATAGCCAGAGTATCCAGAGCATAACCCAACTGAACACCAAAGTCACGAAGGTAGATTCCCAAGACATCGAGTGAAACATAGTTACGAACTTCATCAGTAAGTTTGAAGCCTTTTCCAATTTTGAAGAGGCTAACTGATTTTTGTCCGAAACTAACATCACCCAATGGGATAGTTTCTGCTTCGTTAACCTTTGCAGGTGCAGCATCAGACATGTTAACCATCGGCATGATTGCTTGCAAGCCGTTGATAGATTGGTCAGATGCAATGATATTCGGATAGAACGGAGCCTGGCGCATACCCAAGGTGATAGCAGCACGGATGATCTCCGGAACAATCCAGCGAACATCTTGCTGAGGCATTGTGAAGATATTCTGCATGGTATCAACCTTAGGATTGATGCCCATCTTTTCGAACAATTCATCTTGTGAAATACCCCATTTACCAGTAACTAATTCTTCGAGTGTTACCTCTACAGGCTTCTTGTCCTGTGAACCGGAACGAACAGCTTCCAAGCTTCTTACCATTTCCGGCAGCTCTTTCATAAAATCCTGAGCCTTCAATTTTGTAATATCAATTTGTCCCATAATTTTTTTTTGGTTTAGCGGATGAGTACTTGAATCACATCGTTTGCCTCATCTGCAGGAGTGATGGCAATGAACTGAGATTCGTCTGTAGAAGCTTCGGCGATTACGAAACGGTCATGCAAAAGGTCTGCAGTTGGGTTAATATAACCGCAATCAAGAGTTTCTTTTGCAACCCAATTCAAAATCATATAGCCTTGAACTGCTACGGTTACTTCTACTGGGAAATTACGTTGAGGTTGATAAGCAGGGTTAACGTTATCCGTTACTGCTATACCCAGATATACCTGGCTACCAGCACCTCCCGGGATAAACGGTTCAATCAAACCGTCGGTACCCAAAGCAACTGCCATGCCCTGTACAATCTTTGTGTTGGCTTTTACATTGAAAGCCTGGTGCAACTTGTGTGATTCACTCTTGTAAATCACTGCTTTGGGAGTTCTTTCCCCAAAGAGAGTCATTTGCTGAGGATTGTTTACGATTTTAGTCATAACTCTAATTTATTTATATGATAACTTATTTTAATTTCTTCTTGTACAAGCCATCAAGTACACTGCTGGTTGAAGAAGGTTCTTGGTTCTGAGTAGTGTCTTCAGTTCCAGTTTTACCTTCAGTATCATCTTCTGCAACTGAAGAAGCACGGTTAACGTCCTTAGAACCACATTTAGAACAAGTGAGAGGGAACTTCTCTTCCAAGCGAGCTTGGTAATCCTTAGTCAAGGAAACAAGAGTAGTAATACCAGTTGTTTCTGCATTGAGCATCGTAACGATTGTCTCATCTGCATTTTCACCCATCAACTTCTTGTAAGTTTCTACAGCACTTTCACGGAGAGAAGCAATGTGATTCTTTCCTACAGTTGCCATTTCCTTCAAGTTAGCTACTTCGGCATTCAAGTTGGTAATCTGTTCCGTAAGAGAAGTTTTCTCTGTAGTAAGATTATCTACCGAAGTTTGCAATTCGTTTCTGGATGATACCAAAGTCTGAATGCAGGCAATTACATTTTCCTGATTCATCTCTTTACCTTCTTCCAGGGTAAGCATATTATCCCCGAAAAGGCTTTCAAGAAATTTTAGTAATTCTTCGTTCATGTTATTTTTATTTGAATGATTATCATTGGCATCATTATCATTAAAAGAACCCTGAGTATCGTTCTTTTCTTGATATGATGTTAAATCTGATTTATAATCAGTAAAGAAGTATTGCTTCGATTTATCATCTCTGTATTCTTCATAAGATGCCCAAGTTCTTTTGGCAAAGGTTGGGTTAATGATTTTACCATCCGAACCAATTTTCTGGGCAAATGAATCAGCACCATGTGAAACTAGTGAGGTCTCAAGGTAACGAACAATTTCAGTAACAATTCTACGTACCATAACTCCCTTAGAGTCATAAGTACCCAGTTTCTGATAAAATTCGTTATCTTCCATTTGGGGATGGGATTTATCCCACTTAAATTGTACAGTAACCGAATTACTATGAATTGAGGGTGGCTCCATAAGAATTCCTCGAGCAATTCTTGGATTTGCCTTACCATCAATCTTCAGAATACCGTTGATACCTGCTGGTATAGTAAAGCTACCGTCTTTATAAGATTCCTGCCACATTACTTGTGATACAGCTCCAATAGCATTACCGATGTTTGTTTCATGGTCACAGTTTACTGTTTGACCAAGCAGCATCTTCATAGAAGCCTTTAGTACTCCATTTTGACCGAAGTCTGTAGGATTCCAATTTTTCGATACGATTGTTTCCGAAAGTAATCGGAACATAGGTTCGATAAACTCTTCGTCCTTAGGAGTTAATTCCGATTTGTCCAGGTTGGGATAATAAGTATTATAATCTATATCCCCTCCCCAAAATCCAAATTGAGCAATGGAATCCGGTGTAGGATTCTTCCATTTGTAATAATTCTCTGAGAAAGCCTTGGCTCCCACTGCTTCTGGGATATACCCAGCCATAATGGTATGGCCTTGACCTATCACCATAGAATCAAGATGCTCTTTGTTTTTCTTTGTGAATTTACTCATCTTGCTTTAGTATTTTGGTCTCCTCGAGAAGGAGCCGGGTTTGTCTTATCTCTTGACCTACGAGCAGATTGGTTTTTATCATCCTGCCTTTGTTTCTTCTTGGTACCCTCTTGTGGGTCTATATTACCACCCTTAGCAAATTGGTCCTCAAGTGAAACTCTTGGTTCCTTTTCATCTGGTGAATCATAACCCATTGCCCAAGCATATTGCTCTTGGCTAATGATACCTGCCTTATACAATAAGTCAAGGTTCTGTATCTTATACTGAAGACCTTGTTGGATTTTAACTTCATCAGAAACTGTAGAAGTTCCCCAATCAATCTTCATTCCCTTATTATTAAAGCCTGCCAAACGCAGTTCTAGAGAATAAAGTCGGTCCAATACATAAGCTACAAGCATTTGGATATTTTTTAACTGGCTAATCATCTTAGACAGCATTATACCCGTTGCACCTTCACCAGTAGTAGATGATACCCCAATGATAGAGCCATTAACTCCCAACCCATTTGCTACAGATTGTTGGTTCATATTCCAAGGCTTCTCGATATTACCGAGCTCCTTAGTAGTAGAATTGAGTTTGAATTCATGGTCATCTATGTAACCAGCAACTACTCCATCCTTCATACCCTCTTTAACATTACGTTTGAGGATATTGAGTTCATGATATAATCTGGATTCATAAGCTTTGATACTCTCATTTGGCCTTTGTGGAGATTTCTGCATCTTAGCTTCTAAGAAACCCACCATACCACAAATCTCCATGATATGTTTGAAGTTAACCTTCATATCATTCTGACCCTTGAGAGAATCTAATGCTGGCATAAATGGAGGAACTCCATAAGGTTCATCGGTATCATTGAACATACCAACATAGAAATAAGTTTCTGGGTTAAGCTTAATGTAATCTTGTGGCTTAACAAAGAAATTCATATTCTTTTGGTAAGGAGAATACACCCCATTTAATTCACGTTTAAACTTGATGTGTTCTGGCTTAAGGAATAATACAGTAGCCAAACCATCAAGCTTATCATTTGGTACTCCTTCTACGGATATTGCCCCACTTACAAGAAGTTGAACAATCATTTTGTTAACTAAACCATCTATACCAGCAGTATATCTGGTCCATCCCTTGGTGGCTTTCTTAAGATGTTCTCTCATCTTTGAAGCCTCTTCATCGGTATTATTAGGGAAAGTTACTGTATGACTGGTGTTAGCTAACTTAAACATATCTTGCAATGCGATGCCCATATCAGGATTTACCTTATATAAATCCCGAATTAAAGGTATCACATCAACACGAAAAGAGGGTTCAACTAATTTAGTCAACCCTTGTAATGATGTAATTAAGTTATCGCTATCATCGTCAACTGAAACCCTACCAGGTGAAATTGATGTGGCAGGCTTCTCCTCTTTATTAGAGGATGTACCATTCTTGGGAGGGTCCTTCTTACGTCCCCAACCCCAACTAAAATTGAAGTACTTTTTCATCTTGGTTGTACGATTACGTTAGTTTTTCCTTTCCTTATGTGATTACATATTGCTTTTCCGAAGATATCATCATCTGCATATACATCTCCTTCAAGGTCTACATCTACCGCTGAATTATTAGCCCTATGTTTACCCATTGCAACAGGTCTGCCCAAACCATCGTATATGAAGGTATAAGCTTCTTGTACAAAGAATGGGTCCTTAATGGTTACGTGATCTAATCGAATATCTTCTTCTAAGTTTTCTATTATCACTGAACGATTCTTTTGGGTGGTTAACCAACCAGGGGATTTATCCATTTCAGGTCTACTTTTACCCTTTTTCTTTAGCATCTTCTGGTAGTAGTAAAGGTTAGGGTAGCCTTCGTCTTGAAGCTTAGAAGTTACTGATAAACCAACGTCATTGGATTCTGGAGCTATTACTGCCCAGTTAAACAACTTCCCAGTATCACCAAGTAACTTAGCATAAGCTCCCACTGCCATTCTTCCCTTATATACTACTTGTTCTTCTCCTAGCTTATCCATACAAGTAAATGAAGAGTAGTCAGAAGCTCTACCAGTTGAAACGTCTGCACCAATGAAATATTCTTTATCTGATTCGGGTTCACAGAATTGTCGGTATTGACCATTAAATCTCTTCTTAATAACTGGGTAATCACTAAGGCAGTCTTCGATAGCTTTAATATCGGCTAAGTCGAAGACTGTATTACCAGATGATAAGAAGTCACCATCAATTTCTTGTGCAGTTCGTTTTGCTCCCAAAGCAGAAGACATTTGGTTATACCAATTGATATCTCGTTCTGGGTGCATTTGCCAGTATAATCGAATTGGGTTAAAAGGATTACCTCCTGCAATGGCATCTACCCAAGTTGAGTGATAGAAATTACCAACTCCATAGGGAGTAGAATTGACGATGGCAGCTCCACCAGTGGAAAGAGTAGGGAATGCAGCAGCCCAAATTTGAGCAGCCCATCTTACTACTGCTGCCTCGTCAATTACCAGAAGAGAAAGGGATTCCGAACGACCGGCTTCGGATGATGTCGGAATTGATTCAATAAATGACCCATTATCAAATTCTATCATGGAAGCAGAACCGTATTCTCCAGCTCTACCATTGATTATGGGAGTTTGAAGGTACCATGGAAGATTCTTGTACATGAACTTAATCTTCTTAAGCACCTTCTTAGCAGTTGTGTCTTTGATAGAGATAATGTTTATCTTTTTGTTGGGATGGTACATCGCCAACCAAAGACAGTACATTGAAATAAGTTCTGTAATTCCCGCCTGACGGAACTTGAGAATGATATTGAATCGTTGGGCAATGAAATTGTAGAGAACTGATTTCTGAAATGGGTATAAATCAAATCTTACCTTTCCTCTTACTGGATGTATCACATAGCAAAAAAGGCTAAAAAAGAAAACATCACTAGAAACTCGGGATAGGTTTGATAGCTCCTCCCGAGTTAATGTAGTTCTAGTTTCTGAGATAGTCTTTGCCATTACTTAAAAGTTATACGTTATTTGAAATTCGATGTCAGTACCTATCCCAGATTTTATCTTCGGATAGTAAAAGGTATTGACTCCGAATTTGTAATTAAATCTCTTAGTCTTGATTGAAAGACCAGCTCCCATATCGAATAGATTATTGAAAGGTCTGTATTTGCCATAAAGGTATGGGCTAAGTGATAACCTTGCAACTTTCTTTCGAGTTAATTGACCTTCATACCAGTTGTAGTTGTACTTATCTAAATCTATTTTGAAAAGTCTAGTTGAGTAAGTGTTAGTCTCCTTATTGAACAGACTTAAGTTCAACTTATCTTTCTTCAAAACGATTTGAACCAGGGAATCTTGGTTACTGATAACTGGCTGCCTTAGTATGGAATCAGGAAAGAGAGTTGGCTGCTTATTATCATGAACTAAGATTTTACCTGGTTCAATTTTTTCAGAGTACTTCTTCTCTGGTTTGAAGGGTTTCTTTGTGTATACTGTATCTGGGATTTCATTGACCGCTTGTTCCAGGGAATCAACCTCTCGAGAAAGTTTGTAATTCCTGAAGCAAAGGTAAATAGTAAATCCTAGAAGTACAATAAACAAGGCCTTCTTAAATGTCTTCATGTTCAAAATTTTAGGAAGTTCGCACGCTTTAATGATACTATCTATTCGGTAATCGCTTAGCGATTACCTTTATCGAACGAAGTGAGATAATATCCAAATATACTACTTACGATATGATATATGAATAGCTATATATACGCAGATAAATATATAGATATATATACGTAGTATATTATATATCTATATATTTCAAGGTACCCCAGAAACTTATATATAAGACTTTATATATAAAGCTGAAACTCATAGTTTCTTGGTATTTGCCTTTTTGAGGCATTCCTTAAACCAATAACCTATTTCACCTACTGCCCCTTTGGCAATTGTATATCTTGCCTTGTTAAGCCAATAATGGTAATCCTTAAAATCGCCTTCGAAGGTATCACCATTCTTGTGAAGGTAAACTTTGAATTTATCAGGGAATCCCATAATTGCCTTGAAGTCTTCTATTCCCAAAGGGTAGCCATCAGGTCTAAATTGCCTATCTGCAGGTCTGAGGGTTAATGGGGGTTTATCATACTCTAATCGATATACTCCCGGGAGAGTACTCATCTTTGCAGTTTTGATAGGCCACTTCTTTTCATCCTTGAAATCTCTAACCCAGAGCCTATGTATCTTTGCTACAGTAAGATTCTTCTTCTCAGGAAGCTTTCGATAATCATACATTGCCAGGATTTTACTCATGAATGGAATCTGGTTAGTATTATTTTCCTGAGAGAATGTGAGTGGTTTAAGTAGATTTCTAGTAATTGTTGGGTTTTTTACTTGAAATACTTCATCAAAAGCATTCAAATATTTCTTACCAGTTTTTTTATGTACTCCAATGATAAGTAATCTCTTTCGTGATAACTGTGAGTTACCGTAGTCAGAAACGCTTCTTTCGTGAAAAATAAGTTTATAGTCTTCAAAGGTTTTTTGAAGATATTCTTTTGGGAGCAAAGATAGCAAACGAGGTAAGTTTTCAATAAGAAATATCTTAGGTTTATAATGTAAGATTGATTGAATTACTAGATTCAGGGATTTATTCTCTTGGGGATTGCCCAATTCTTTTACTTTTGAAAGCCTCATAATAGAAGATGCTCCACAGTCTGGACTTGAAAGTATAATGTCTGGCTTACAATCTGGGAGGGTTTCATCTTTATAATAGGGTATACCACCAAAGTTCAATTTCCACTGCTCTAAGCCTTTAGTATAAAATACTCCTCGAGTTTCTATATTAGCTATCAAATTCTTTCTAAAAGGGAACAAAAGGATGCCTGCACCAGCAGACACCCCTAATACTTTTAATTTTTTCATTTCTTGTAGCTTCTCAATTTAATGTACTTAATCCAAGCAAATGGCTTACGGTCTTCCAAATAACTCAGATTCTTATCATTGTTGTGAGCTTCTTCTTCGAAACTTACATCATGATACCTTTCATTCTGTTTATCCCACTTGGCAAAGCACCTGATGATTATGTATTCGATAATATACCAGAGATAGAAGAATCCAAAAACCAGGGCCACTACCCACCAGAAGGATATATCAAAGGATAACCAGAGTATGATACCAAGTATCAAACCCGCTATACTACACTCAATCTGTTGTACCTGATGAATACGTTCATGATTGATATCATCTGGTTTACACTCTTCTACTTTGTGTTTGAAGAATGAGTTATACACCAGAGTAATTGCTTTGTAACTGGGGAAAAGAAATACTTTTGCTACCCAGCTGTTAAAATGACATCTTTTCATAATTTATCTTTGAAGTTTTCGTAAGCATTTCTTAGTTTTTGGTCGTAGGCATTCTGGGCATACCCAGGACCATTGTATTTTCTGGCAAAGCCAGCCCAGTCCTTTTCTTTGAGATTACTCAAACAACCAGAGTTTTTCATGAAATAATACATGAGTTCTAGTTGATTTGCATGAGATTCCGACATCTTATGAACGAATTCGAAGACATCTTTACATTCACAGAGGTTGTGATTGAACCCACAAATCTGGAACATTCCCCAACTTGCAGACTTCAATGCACATTCTTCGTCAATTTCTTTGGCTAATTCGAGTCTTTTGTACTCGTGTACACCTCCCAAGTACTTCGATTTATCCCATTTAGGGAAGAAAATCGTAGAATATCTCTTACAAAGGTAAGCTAAATCTCTGTCAGGGAATTTCTTATGTACTTCTTTGTACATAATGTGACCCTCAAAGAGAATTTGAGGCCTACCGTCAGCTAAAAACCCGTCTCTACCGGCAGCTTCCACCAATTGGACAGCTTTCAATAGGGCAGGTTCTAAACCTAAGCGAATAGCAAGGTCTTTAATCATTTCATTTGTTAGTTTATCCATAACTTATCAGTTTTAATGGTTCAATTTTAGTAACAAAAGTATTGCTTATAACCCATTTTCAATATGTTTAGAGGTTCTATTATCATATATAACTTATAAAATAATGCAATATGGACAAGAAAAATGAGTGCCAGATATGTGGCAAGCCCATTAATTTAGAGGAATTTGATGAAACTCGGGAAATCCCTCAACTTATGGCAAGAAAACAAATTTGTTTTCAATGTGCTTTTTGGTTTAATCGATTAGCTTATGATAAAGAACTTGAAAAAGAGAAGAAAATTGCCGTAATTACTCCCGATTATTCCCATTGGATAACTAGAATACCGGGAAGTATTCTAATGGTTCCTTCGGCTTTCGGGGGAATTTACCAAACTAAACTCCAACCAGTCAACACACTTGGTGTTATAGATGAAGATAAAGAGAAACTTTTCATCATCCGTTATAATAACATCACTCACCAAGGTACTATACCAGAGCATCTAAGAGATGCTTTTAAAGTAAATGGGGTATTTCTATCTCTACAGGAATATAAAATGCTAGAGGATTACCGGGGCAATTCCTATGAATTTATAAAAAATAAAATAGATAATGCAATAAATAAGAAATAATTTCGTATATTTGCATAAAGAAAAATTCTTAATAAATAAAGATATGAAAAAAGAAAAGAAAGAAATCAAAAAGCTTAAAGAGGGGGATGAGGTTCTCTTCACATTATCTGGAAGACCCATCATTGAGAAAGTTACAGTGGAATCTATCGATAAAAAAGGTGGATTCGCAATGCTCAGTAACCGAGTAAAAGTTGCAAGAACCTTGGGTCCTGATGATACATATCCAAGATTGGATGGGCAAAAGGGAGAAGTTCGTCCGATTACCGAAGAAAATGAAAGAGTATTCCTTGCATATAAGGCCTATTTCTCAATTAAGAGAAACATAGAATTACTTGATAAAGGGATGAGAAGTATGAAAGATTCGAAAGCTTTCGATATGATGATTGAATTTGATAAGAAACTTACCAAGATTATTAACAAATACTTCAAAGAACAATGATTACAGTATTAGCTATAATTTACTTGGTATGTTTGCCATTCACGGTATTCTTCGTAAAGGTTTGCTTAGATTATTTACCGTACACTCATAGGGTTCATTCCTTGATATTATTTATATCGGTATGGTTGGTATTACCTCTATTTCCGATTTACCTATTAACCAAGTACCTAAAACATAAGTTGCTATGAGATTCTTTTTTGACAGAGATGGTAATTATGCTGGGTCATCAATGCAAGGGTGGGAGATTCTTCTCCTACTCTTGTTCCCAGTTGCTTTAATAATTTTCCTCGTATTCTTACCCTTCTATGTATTTCATAAATACAGTTCTAGAGAAGAGGATAAAAAATACGAGGAAGAACATCCAGAAATACTAAAAGTAGATTCTTATATTACCTGCTGGTATCCCTGGCATAGATATTCTGTTGCATATACACTGGCTCTTATATTCTGGGTATGTGGGTTACTAATTAGCCTACTGAATTAATTATATGACTGACACACTATATATGTACTTAGAGTCTTCTTGAGGAGAATAACCATAATCTACTACTTGAGGATTAGCTCCATTTTGAATGGCAAAGTTATTTCTTGAAATTGCACTACCTTTGGCTAAAGTATAAATATACTCTCTTACATCACCAGATGATACACCATATTGAATCTGTAATCTAAAGGTTATATCGCTAGCTACTAGTTGATCTGACCTTATATCACAACTGGCAGTTGTGTTAGAGGTTGGGCTTTTACTTACGCTTATTGCGATGTTAGCTGTAATTTTAGACGGTAACTGAGTTACCGTGAGATTGATTCTGTTATTAGGCCCATTTTGGACAAATGTCAGAGTAGTAGACCTTGAGGACCCAGTATTTTCTGAATAGTTAATTTTTACATCTAAGTAACCATCTCCAACGGTAACTCCTCCCCAAATAGCCCAACTTACGGAGGCTGAGCCCAAAGTACAAGAGGGTGTAGAGGTTGAAACTACTTTGCCATTTACCAGTTTCCTTTTGAGGGAAGTGATACGGTAGGTTACAGTACCACCATCTGAAGATACAGTATCTGTACCTGTATCTGTAATTGCACGTGCTAGTTTGAATAATGTTTCTTCCATATCTTTATAAGTTTTTGGTTTATAGAAAGAACTTTGATATTGTAATCCAATACTCATAGGATAATAGGGGTGCTATGATATTATATAATAATAACTTAAATTCAAGTATATGATTAAGGTTGAAAAAGCAAAGAATAACTTCACCATAGAGATGAGGATATTCGAAAATTATGAGAAAGTGAAGTATGAGATAATTAAGGTAATTGATTTCCTAAGACATGCAGAAACTAATCTAGGGATGTGTAGGATATTCGATAATCAGAATCATGAATTATGGCATAGTGTAATTAAACCCTGGTTCCAACCTGAAAGGTTTGGTATTACCTATCTCTGGTTTCATTCAGGATTTAGTCACATAGGTTATGGAGAGTATCATATCATAAGAACTAATAGATGGTTGAAGACTCCCATAGAGAGGATTAATAGAGAGGATTATATATTTGGGTATTGGTTTCCTACCTATAAGAAATATATCCCCTATAGAATTAGGATTTTGAAATTGGCTTTAAAGGATTTGGAAAGGATTAAGGAAGAGTATGGTAAGGATTGATAGATTAAAGAGATATTAGATATCCTTTTATGGGATGAATGCCAGGGATGTTAGGTCTCTGGCTTCTTTGTGTGTGGTGTGGGATATCTGGGTATGCCTCTAATACGAGGTGTCAAAATTTCCTGGTACTAAAAATGTGTATTTGCCTTCAAGGTACCCCTTAATGTGAGGGCTTCGAAAGTTGTGGTACTAAATGGGGAGTACGGTTCCGTTAAATTTAACATTTAAAAATAAAAAGTAAGGGACAAATAAAAATGTTTGTCCCTTTGCTTTCTTAATTATCTACTAAATGATTATTTAAATTTTCTTTAAATTGTTCATTTAAACAATAACATAAGTATAGTAAAAAAGTTTTAAAAGAAAATTTTTTATAAATTGTATATTCAACTTCATTTAAATAGTTCATGCTTATTTGTTCAATCAATAGAAATTGCTCTACATTAATTAATTGAAAAGTTTGTACGTCAATAATAGTAGAGATTATTCTATGATTTGATTTTAGAAGAATATAAACTACATATAAAGCACTAACAAAAACAGCTAATAAGATAACAAACAAAATTAATAACATAATAATTTTATTTTTATGATAAGGAGTAAAATTTTACTCCTTATCTGATTTTGTTTTACTTCATTGATTTTTTCACAATTTCGAGACCTTTTATTAATATCTCTTTCTTTTCTTCTTTAGTGTTTTCGCTTGCAATCGAAGAAAAAGAAAAATCGTTTAAAACATAGACTTGTTTATAAAAGTCTATAAAGCCCTCAATTAGTTTTTTATCTGCATTGTTTGCAATCGTTGAAAGAAAATTAAAAGTTACATTTCTGAACTTTTTGCGTAACGATTTGATTTGCTTTTCGTTTGCACCCTCAAAAAGTTCTTTTTTGTAAATTTCTGTTTTTGTCCCTAAAGAAGTTTTGAAAAGACCTTGATTTTTTTCTTTTACGCTTTTCAATATGTCTAAAGCAATTAAACTATTTGCTTTTGCGTTTGCACTTGCTTTTTCTACACTCACTTTATTTACTTTTGTTGTCATAATAAAATGCTTGAAAGTTTTATTATTTATTATTTTTATTACCTTTTCAAATAGACCCTCAAGACTTTTTAAACTATTCTAATAAGGTAGTATTTGTTTCATTTCTGTATTGCAAATATAAGAACTATTTTTTAATCTACAAAATTTTTAGAAAATTATTTTCTTAAAAAGTTTTAAATAAAAATTCATTCAAATATCGCTTTGTTTTTCTCACATTGCAAAGATACGAACTTTATTTTAATCTACAAACATTTTCAAGAAAAATTTTTGAGAAAATGAATAATTTTATTTTCAAAATTATTTTTGTGAAAAATTCATAAAATAGAAAATATTGTGCACTTAATATTTGCACTTAATTTTGGGGGTTCACAAGGGTAATCTTCACACGCCTTGTAGTGGGCATATATGATATGTATATGGATATTCTTATATGGCTTATGCCTGTCCTCTTGAGAGTGTATTATATACCTGTATATTGATAAGGCCATTAATGGACTAAGGTGATAAAGAATTAAGGCCGATTAGCTATATCCATATTATTGACTCTAATAACCTATTAGGTCCTAATTCAATAAGGCCATATAGGGACTATGGTAAGCCTATGGGGATTAGGATAGCCTATAAGGGCTTACTAAGTTAGCGTAAGTAAAAACCCAGGTACCTAAGTTAGGCCTGGGCTTATAGGGTGTAACATAGTTAGCGATAGTTAATCTTTGAAGATATAGAAGGTAACACCATCGAAGATATAGGTATCCTCTGCCATAGAGGTATCAGCCATAGGCTCATCCTGTAATCGATTGAAGGTAAAGTATTCTTCATCTGTATTATAGTATACCAGGATTTCGGGTTTAGGTTCCCTTAGGTAAGCCTCTAGAGCGATAAAGGGATTTTCCTTACCTGGTATAGGTACATAGCCTGTAAAGTTATTATCGTAGGTATTATGTATGAAATTGTACCATGAATAATAATAGTTATAGGTACCTAGATATCCCATTAGGGCATTGATAGCAATCTGTGGGTTAATTTGACTTGTTCTCATAATGGTAATGTTTTTAGCAAGTGAAAGGAACTGTTACTGTGTAAAGGTTTTCGAATTCGTTTACCTTAGGTGCCTGACCAAAGCATGCCTCTGGGTCATAGGCAAAGGTATCCCGTAAGCATTCAAGGCAAGTGATGCCAGCAGTATCATCGTCATCGAAATGTTCTGGGTCATTGATGGTAAAGGTTAATATGTGTACCCCAGCATCTTGGTTATTGATAGTTTGGATTGATACTAGAGTTAAGTAATCAGGAATGATTGTGTTCTCCTGTAGTTCCTGTAAGTAAGGCTTAATGAAGTCTGATATGCCTTCGGGAGAGGAGCATAGGTTACCTTCGGGAACTGAGAGCAGGGAGAGGTGAACGCATTTTGCAAAATTGAATTGAGTGTACAGTTTAAAATCTTTCATATTGTCTATATTTAATTAGTTATTATTACAATGCAAATATAAATATAATATATTATATATGCAATAACCTCAATTGCCTTCGTAGGTTATTAAGGGCCTTGAATTATATTTGCCTTAGTCCTTGAGGCCATGAATGGAGATTGCCATTTACCTTCCCTACCTATACCTAATATTATATAATACCTAATGGCTCTAGGCAATCTAGGTACCCCTAAATCACAAAATTGTCCTAGAATACAAAGGTTAATGCTAATATAAATACTAAGCAAATAAATTACATACTTACTAGGAATATTACCTAAATATGCCCCTTGAAGGCCTTAAATCCTATAAACCATTTAGCCATAAAACCTAATATTTTAATTGCCCAATCACAAATCCGATTACCTTTCCCCAACCAATCTATTATATAATAGCTATATAAAATGGCTGCTCAGGCAATCGGATTTAGGGGCCATTAATGGTCGGATTTATTGCCTTTTTAGGCCTTTTTGAGTTTGCCTTTAAAGTGTGTAGTAGAGCTATATGGTATAGTGGCTATATAGTGAGTTGAGTGGCTTTGTATAGTAGAGGGGTTATCACTTGCCTTGTTTGCCTAAATCCCCAAAACCCCCGGCGAGGTACCTTGATATATGTATTAGGTATTATTATATTAATAGATGGTATATTAGTTATAGAGGGGATAGGTAGATATTGTACCTTAGTTAGCGTTAGTATGATTTTGTTTTGTTTTTGTGTTGGGTAGTGTGGGAGGTACCCGGTATTTATTCCAGGTACCTTGTGGGTATTTATTCGATTAGGTATACCTGTATGAAGGCATATACTAAAAGGATTATGATTAAATTCATTCTGTAGATGAATTTCTTTGTTAGGTAGGCTTCTTCATTTAGGATTAGAAGCCAGATCGTTACGATGAGTAGAATTAGTGATTTCATAATTTTTAGTATTATTATATGTATCTTAGTATAATCCTATATGTGTAGGATACCAGGATTAGTGATGAGGTGTATAGGGTTAGGATTATTAGCTGTGAGATGATATACCTTATTTTGTTTGTTGGGTGGGTGTACTTGTGGGCTTGGTATATTTTCTCATTGCGTATGAGGGTTAGAATGGTGCCTACGGATAGGATTATTCGGATTATGTGATAGAGGATGTTCATGGTAGTGATATTATATCGATTATGGTTATATCTGTTAGGTTTACTTTAAGGATCTCTCTTAGCTTTAGCCTTATGTAGGTACTATGTTTATCCCAGGGGTTTATTTCTTGTTTTGGGTAGCGGAGGTAGGTATTAAGTTCCTCGGTTCTGTACACTACGTTCATTTCTTCGCAGAAGCCTTCGGTAGTACCAGGTAGTGGGCCTGGTACTTCGAATGATACTAAGAATTTACCTGATGTTAGCATAGTTTATAGTTCGTTGGTTAATAATCTTATATCAGTTAAGTGATTCATATATTCCTCTTCTGAGGATATGTCAAGGCATTTGCATGCTATGTAGTGACCGTACATGGATATACCTGATTCATAGCCTTGGTCCTCGTTTAGGAAGTTAGCTAAGGATATCTTGTCTACTGAACATATCCTCTTCAGATGTCCTGGTAAGGTTTCTGAATCTTCATAAAATACAAAGTCATAAGTATCAGTATTATCGGTCATGGTAGAGAATATTTCGATTAGCCAGTTAAAGTCCTCTAGAGGTACTCTGTCTAGCCATTCCCATCCGATTGGGTATTCGTTTATTGTTATTGTTGGTTTCATGATGTTAATTGAGTTGAGGGTTAAACATTTGTTTTGGTTGGCCTAATAGGCAGCAATGAGGATAACCTGCTTCATCGAGGATTCCCAGTATAAGATATCGATTGGTATCTCTGGGAATTTCGAAATAGAAAGCTGGTTTCATGTCGCCATCTATGAATGTAAAAACTATCTGAGTGTTTTCTAGTAACCCATTTAGTTGTACATGAGAAAGGTAGTTATAAATAGCTTCCCTTTGATTTCTTGGGTTTTTATCCCATGAGATGAGCATATCGTCATACCAATTTGGATTATCGCATAGCTTTTTAAGTTGTTGTTGAATATACGGTGTCATGATTTGAAGTAATAATATAAGTCCTCGATTAGTTTATCCTGTTCTTCCCATATAGTATCTGATACTACGTATTCTGATACGAAATAGTTATAGAAAGGCCCAAATAGTATTAAAAATACTATGTCCTTGAGTTCGATATTGAGTTGTTCCTCTTCTTCGGTAGAACTGGGTTTGATTGCCTGAAGTTCTGCCTTATAGGATGCCGTAACGGCATCCTTTAGGGTTTGAATATATTCTGGGTTAGTTTCCTTGAGAATACTTAATTGTGATTTGAGTTCTTTACTTATCATGGGGCTTAGCAATTACTGATATGAATCCTTGTGGATATAGAGTATACATAATTTGATAGTTCCCTGTGGGCAAGAAGACCTGCATTATGTTTGCAAGTAATGGGTAGATTTTCCATTGGTTTTCCTCTAGAAAGTTATTCCAGTCATCGAATTCTTCTGGATAATTACCTGATAGTTGGATATAATACTGTTCTTGGTCAGCAATAAATAAATTAGTTACTACCTGGATTTCGTCTGATTCCTTTTTATATTGGGTAATTGGGTACCAAAGTCCTTCGGTTTTCCATTTATTGAGTTGGAACAAGGACATGCCCTGTTCCAGTACGTTTAAAAGTTTATATAAGTTTACCATAATGATTATTTATTAAGTTGTCTAATTAGTTCTGATGCAGCCAGGGAATCAAAGAGTGGGGTTTCTCTTTTGTCGGATTCCCATTTTTCGAGAGCATTATATGTTGCCGTATATTGATATATCATGTCCTCATCTTGTTCCTCGTCCTGGATGAATTCCCGGAGATGTTTTTTGAGTCCAGTAATTATGTAATCCTGATGTTCTGGAGTTAATTGAGGAATACCAAATATGATAGCTTCTACCTGTGATGGAGAATAATCATAGTATTGGTCGTCAGCACCCTTTGTTAGATCCATGTGGGAGATAATGTTTTCCTTTAGATTTTCGAAGAGAACTTCCTCTGAAGCATATGTGATGATATATCCTGAGATATAAGCAGCAAAAGGTTCATCCTCTAAGTCGATTGAGTAAACCTGGATATTGGTATCTTCCTTGTTAATGAGAAGACCATCTGAGTAATCATAAGTATAAATGGGATGAGAAGCAAGCAGTTCCCGGATGGCCTCTAAATTTTTTAATTCTTTCATAACGTCTATATTTAAAATTATTTGAGAAATATTTCTCACTGCAAATATACAAAATTATTTCTAAACTTGTTTCTATAATTACTTTTATTTTTATAAATAGGGAGGTTCTGGGAGGTGTTTTGGGTGCCTCCCAGAGGGTTTTGTTAATATTGCCCTGTCATAGTAATGATAATGAAAAGGGATTCATCATTGAAATGTACCTGGATAGTATCTCCATATGAGTTTGACATGTAATGATGATTAGGGTTAAGTTCTTTTAATGGGTGATGTTCATCCCAATGAGAATTAATGAATTCTATCACGTATTGTTCAAAAGCATCGGATTCTCTGCAGTAGGTTTCTACCTTTTCGTCATCGTCTATAGGATACTCCCGGAATTGGAGATTAAGAGTTCCCATATAGGATTCATCCGGATTTGAGATTTCATTAACTGATTGAGCAGTGTAACCAAAAGCATCAAGAGTTCC
>ERZ827528.185-NODE-185-length-82604-cov-7.420647_pt1 | contig 82604 bp, 69 predicted proteins | sample MGYA00519768_ERZ827528 | MGnify/ENA primary metagenome ERZ827528 (study PRJEB31778, sample SAMEA3449343) | human gut metagenome | biome: human gut; feature: human-associated habitat; material: faeces | place: United Kingdom | collected 2010/2012 ...
TTTTATTGGTATATTTCTATTATACCACATTGTCTAACAAAAGGGGAGCATTTCAGATCACAAAAAAGGTCTTGCCGTTTTTTCATTGTATTGTGTTGAATTTTTCATATTTGCGGAGTATACTATTAATTAAATGCATTTAATAGATTTAGGGATTCGCCGTAACACGGCGGTCTCTTGCGTAGATATAACCACCACCCTAAATGCGAACTCCTTGCTAATACCCGTCTAATCAGGAGGTCAAAAACGGGGTAAAATTAGCAGAAATTCCGTAACACAGCTTAACACTCAAAGTACGAAATAGCCTTGAAAATACGGGATTTTTAGGTACAGGAAGTCACGCAAAACAGGGGTTCCGAGGTCACTCCTAAGCGGTAGGTCGGGTGTTCGAATCACCTCGGGAACGCCATAATGTGGAGACAAAAAAGATGTCTCCTGCGAAAAGCCCGAATATATCGGGCTTTTTTGCTACCCAAAGGTAAACAAAAACGAATGAAGGCGAAATGGGGTCTGTTTATGACCGAACAGAAAAAGAATACTATCATAACAAGCGGCATCGCTGTACTTGCCGTGATACTGGCATATTGCTTCCGAATTGTGGGCAGGGGCAGCTTCTACCCAATGCTGTTTTCCTATCTGCGCAGCTTTATCTATATTGGTCTGTTCGCCGCCTGGGGGCTCTCCGTCCGTCAGCGGATCGTGCAAAAGCAGGTGTGCAGGTTTATGACGGTCACCGCAGTACTGCTCATCATATGGATGGTAGTCCGTTCGGCAAAGTATTTTATATTCTGGCAGCCGGATGCCGTCCGTTACCTGTGGTATCTGTTCTATCTGCCCATGCTGTTTGTGCCTATGCTGGCGCTGCTGATCGCCATGTCATTGGGAAAGCCGGACGAATACAAATTCCCCAAGGGAATGTCGATTCTGTGGATCATCTCCAGCACATTGCTTCTGCTCGTGCTCACAAATGACCTGCACCAATTCGTATTTACCTTTTCGAAGGACGCCGCCGTGTGGACAGACAAAAACAACGGCTACTCGATAGGCTACTTCATTATTGTAGGCTGGCAGGTGCTGTGTGCCTTTGCCGCACTCGTAATTATGTTTTTCAAATGCCGTGTGCAAAAAGGAAGGCTCCACTTTCTGCCCATTGTTCCTATGCTGCTGACGATCGTTTACAGCGTGCTTTACTATGCAGGTGCGGATTGGCTGCTCCACTTGTTCGGCGATATTGCCGCATTCCAAAGTGTGATGTATATTCTGACCTTTGAGTTTTGCATCGCCTGTGGATATATACATTCAAACAGCCGTTATGTGGACTTGTTTGCCTCCTCTGTCGGCACATCGGCAGAGATCACCGACAAGGACTTTACCGTTCGGTATGCAGCTGTAAACACTGCGCCTATCTCAAAGGAAACGATGAAAAAAGCCGAGCAAAGCCCGGTCACGATGGGCGGCTTGACCGTTCACACCATGCCCATTGATGGCGGCTATGCCGTATGGACAGAGGATGTGTCGGCTTTGCGTGACATCAAGGAGGACTCCGAGCTTCTTGCAGACGAGCTTGCCGACAGGAACGAAATGCTCCGTTATGAATACAAGCGTGAAGCCAAGCGCCGCAAGGTGGAGGAGCAAAACCGCCTGTATGATCTCCTGCGTTCCGCTACGCAGACGCAGATCGACCGCATTGCAGAGCTCACTAAGGAATACCGCCGAATCTCAAGCACCGATCCCGACAGTGCCAAAACGCTCCTTGCCGAGATCGCCGTGCTGTGCAGCTATATTAAACGCCGCAAGCATCTGACGCTCCTTACCGACCGAGATATTAAAATAGCGGAAACGGAACTCCACCGTGCATTCAATGAGTCCCTCCAAACGCTGAAGCTGTTGGGCGTCCGCAGCTCGCTCTATGTGGACGAATCTCTTTCCATGCTCTCCGGCAAAACGGCGACTGCTGTATTTGATTTTTATGAATCGGTTATTGAAGCCGACATTTTGAATTTAACAGGCATACAGGTAAGCCTCATAAAGGCAAACGGCTTGCGCTTGTCACTGAATGTGTGCTGCAAAGCCGACCTTTCCGCTTTAGTAAGCGGAGACAGTATCCGCTGTGAAAAAGAGGATGACGAGGAATACCAGCACCTTGTATTTGAAGCGAAAGAAGGTGACAGGAAATGAGTGCATTTTCTTCCCTTTCTGAATTTTGGCAGACCATGCTGCCGTTTATCATGCTTGTGGAGATCGTCCTTGAGATCGGGCTGTTTATGTATCAGCTTCTTCGCAGCAATAAGCCGGTGCGCAGCCTGCTGAGTCTGGCAGTCATGGCGGTGATGATCCCACTGCTATTCTCCGTTTCTCAGGCAGATTCCGATAATATCGGGGACGCATTTCTGCTGGACGCACCGTGGCTGATATTTGCCGCTGCCATTTTCCTTGCGGCAGTTCACTTTGCCATTGCTCTGCCGCAGGAATACCGCCGTAAAAAGAACGAGCTCTCGCCGTTCTCCATTAAGGAAGCAACCGATAAGCTGCCTATGGGCATCTGCTTTGCAGACCCGAACGGCAGGATCATCCTGTGCAACAACCGTATGCGCAGGCTCTCCTTTGCCCTTTGTGGCCACGAGCTGCAAATCAAAAGCGATATGGAAAATGCCCTGAGCGCGCCGGACAGATCCGTAACCGTCAAGGATGATTGCTACATCCTGCCTGACAAGACCGTCTGGCAGTTTCGCACACAAAATATCACCGTGGACAGCGATGACCGCTGGCAGCAGATAACGGCGCACAATGTAACCGAGCTGTATAACGGCTACCAAAAGCAAGAGAAAATAAATGAAGAACTGGCAGAAGTCAATCGAAAGCTCAGGAAGATGTACGCTCGCATGGAGAACGATGTCAAAGAGAAGGAAAGCCTTGACCTAAAGGTCTATATTCACGATACCATCGGGCGAAGCCTCCTGACCATCCGTGACATCATAGACAGCGGAGAGGATACCGAGCGAAAGCTTGAGGCACTGCAAAATGCCATCGGTATGCTGGCAAGCAACCGCGTCACCTCTGTCAGCACAATGGACGAGGTAAAAAGAACCGCACAGCAGCTTGGAGTGGCTGTAAAAATCGACGGCTACCTGCCCCGTGATACCGCAGCCGAGGAGCTGACCGTTGCTGCCGCCAAGGAGTGCGTGACCAACTGCATCAAGCACGCAGACGGGAATGAGGTATATATCCGCATTGCCCAGCGCGGCGAACGCTATGATGTTACAATAACCAACAACGGCAAAATACCCACAGAGCCGATAAAGGAAGGCAGCGGCCTGTCAACGCTTCGCCGCAGTATTGAAAGCTCCGGCGGTGAAATGCATATTTCGCACAATCCACGCTTTGCTCTTCTTATTACGATTCCAGCAAAGGAGATCAGCCTATGATAAACACTATACTTGTAGAAGATGATCTATACATCCAAAAGCACTTTGTCGATCGTCTTGCGGCAGACGGCGAGTTTCATCTTGTCGGCGTTTTCCGTGACGCCTTTGAAGCGGAAAAGCACTGTGACGCCACCGTAAAGCTCGTCCTTATGGATGTGCAGACGCATCATAAGCATTCCGGTCTTGCCGCCGCAGAGCGCATCAAAAAGGTTTTTCCGCAAATCAAAATCGTTGTGGCTACCTCGCTTGTCGATCCCCAAGTTTTGCAAAGAGCCAAAATGGGTGCTGCCGACAGCCTGTGGTATAAGGACCACGGAACAGAGGAGCTGATAAGCGTGGTAAAGCGCACTCTGGCAGGCGAAAAGGTCTTTCCCGACACCGCTCCGGCCATTGAAATGGAGGGTACGATGTCCGATGTCTTCTCGCCCAGGCAGTTAGACATCCTACGCCTTTATATAAAGGGCTTTACCTATCAGGAAATTGCCGATAAGCTGGGCATCTCCAAAAACGGCGTTCGCTGGAACCTGGACGATATGGTGGAAAAGAGCGGCTTTGAAAGCAGAGAAGCGCTGGTTGCAACCGCCATTGAAAACAAGCTCATGGTGATCACCTTAAAAGACGAATAAGCAAAACTGAACCCCTTGGCTGTACGGTCAAGGGGTTTTTCGCGCCCAAAAGGCAAAAATCTTTGAAAAAATCGAGATCTTTCTTCTGTTACTGGCACAAGTGCCAGTGACAAACGCCAAAAAATCAGTATAATAGATAATGTAAGATTAGGATTGTGCTTTTAGAAGGTGGTGATGAATGATGAAAAAAATCGTTCTGGACATTCAAAGCGATATCCATGCGCACACCATGGAGCGAATGCTGATGCAAAAATTGGACGATTGCCAAGTTGTGATCTCCGAGTCGCCGGACGAAACCGCCGAGTGGTGCAAAACGCATCGACCGGATGTGCTTTTAATGGAGGTCAAGGCGTATTCGCCATGGATGTTCAAAGAACGAATGGCAATCCGTGACAAGGTAAAACGGAACACGGAAAGCTGTCGTGTCATTCTCTTTGTGGATGATGATACAGATGAAGATTTGACCGAAAAGGTACGGCAGGCAAAGCGCGAGGGGCTGATAGACGCTTTTCTCTTCGGTTCGGTATCCGAAAACTACTTTGCCTCGGTCATCGACAGTGTTTAAATCAGGCAACACAAAAAGCATAAAAATCTTCAAAATAATTATGAGGGAGGAATAATAGTATGACAAAAACGAACAAACGAAGGCGCATCGTCAGCGTCCTGTTGACGCTTGTGATGCTGTTCTCACTGATGCCGAGTATGGTGGTTCCCACCGATGCCTTTTGGGACGACTACGACGACGGCTTCGATTGTCCTAACTGCGACCACTACCATTTTGGCAGCGAGTATATGTGTGACTGCCTATTCTGCACCATTGAGTGTAACTACGAGTGCTGGGTCGAAACCCATTGTAACGACTGCGGTGTGTGCTTTGGAGACACGCCCTATTGGTGCGAGGAGTGCTATAAATGCGCGGACTGCATGGAGGATACGCACTGCTCCACCTGCGCCAAGTGCTACATCGGCGAGGATGACCAGCTGTGCGGCGAATGCCATAAGGGTCCCTGCTGCTCCATAACCATTTGCGACTCCTGCGGCTTCTGCGATGACTGTGCAAACGATGACAGCGACCCGATGCACTGCTCACTGTGTAACGCCTGCTTCGGTTCGGTGGACGAGTGCGTGGACGACGATGATACCGGCGTCATCCACTGCATCGATTGCCACACATCCTGCGAGCAGTGCGAGGAATGCCTGTTGGCCAAGGAGAGCTGCGAGGAGTGCGGCCTGTGCAAGGAGTGCTGCGAGATCAACTCCGAGGGCGGCGGCTGCCCGGATGGCGAGACCTGCGTGGAAAGCGCCGAGTGGGACGAGCACATCTGCCAGGGCTGTGACGGCTGGGTCACAGATAAAGAGGACGAGGACGAGTTCTGCGAAACCTGCGAGATGTGCAAGGAGTGCTGCGAGGGCAACTCCGACTGCTCCGAGGGAATGTGCGCAATGGACACGGACTATGCGGATCACTTCTGCGAAGACTGCGGCCTGTGCTTCCACGACAGCGATCCCTGCGAGGACGGCTGCGATCAGCGCTGCAAGGACTGCTGCCGAGATGCCGTGAGCGCTATGGGCTGCGATCATGACGACTGGTGCTTCAGCGACTCTGATTTTGAGGATCATCTGAAGACGGAGCATGCCGGCGCCGGACATACCCACATAGCCTCCGCCAGCTGGGCGGCTGACGGAACGCAGCACTGGCACCCCTGCCGCTATTGTGACGATAAAAAGCTGAATGCCGCCAACCATGAATTTGACGCCAAGGGCGTGTGCAAGGTCTGTGGCTACATCAGTGGCAGTTCCATCGTCATCAACCGCCAGCCGAGGGGCGTCAAGTGTAAGACCTCTATCTACAGCAGCGGCGATTATGACGAAGAGCCGGAAAACGACCTGCTGTACAGCGAACATAACTGGGTCACCTTCTCTGTCTCGGCAAAGAGCCTGAAAGGCGACGAGCTGACCTATCAGTGGTATCAGAAGAATAATGCGAATCCCACGGCGGCGCCCTACAAGCTGCCGGAGAAAGATTACTATGTGGACGTGAACACCCCAACGCTGAGGCTGTCGGTTTCCGCCGAGGCCTGCATGGATGACTACTCCTACTACTGCGTCATCGGCAGAAAGGGTGACCCTTCGGACACCCTGAAAACGGCGGAGGCAAAGCTGACTGCCACCCATGCCTACAGCCATAAGCAGGCGGGTGTGCGTGTGCCCACGGAGGAGAACCCCATAAAAGTACACCCAAATATTATTTACTCCACATTCTGCGGAAGCAGAATGTTTCTTTTCTCCGTAAGCCCTTTGTCAAGGAACTTGTAAAAGATGTGAATCTGCCTGTCCTCGTCCTTGCTTTCGGGACGATCACCAATCACGATGTACTCGATAAGCTCCAAACAAGTCTCACGGGTAAGCTCCTGAATATCGACATACTTCTTGATATTTTCAATGTATCTGTCAATATCCTTTTCAGCCTGTTCAGCGGTTTCGCACTTTTCTTTCAGTACAGCGACTTTCTCTCTCAGCATCTTCTGCTCATCAAGATACTGATTCAGCATTTTCACGCAGAGTTCTTCGGGTACAGTACCGAGGAGCTTTTCTTCATAGGTCTTACTGATAAGCGTTTCGAGCTGTGCAAGCCTTTTCTCACCCTCATGGAGTTCCTTGCTGTTATGCTGGCTCTCCGCATCGGCAGTAGCCTGTCTGCGTTTTCTAACGGCTTCACGGAGTGCGTCCTCGTCCTCAACGGCAAGTCGTGCCTTTGCTCTAATATCGTCAACAACAATCTGTGAAATTACTCTTTCCAAAATGGAATGAGGAGTGCAGCCGTCCATTCCGCTTCTAACATAAGTACCACAGCGATAGCTGACAGTCTCATATGTTCCACGCTTCTTAGAGGTGTGCATGGTTCTGTTCATTTTCATCTTGTAACCGCAGTCTGGGCAGTACATAAATCCTGACAGCGGAAGAATCACGCCTTCTTTTGTTGTCTTGCCGATACTCACCGATGCGTCAACCTCTCTAACCTTGTCCCACAGCTCTCTTGAAATGATAGGTTCATGATTATTTTCAATCACTATCCATTCCGACCTGTCCTTGCGTATCTGCTTGTGATTTTTGTAGGATACCGTTGTCACTCTCTGCTGTGCGAGATTTCCGATATAAATCTCATTGTTAAGAATGCCACGCACCATACAATCATTCCACAGATGTGAAGTCACAAGGGGATTATCTTTGCCTTTAAGCTGATAACGATGATCCGAGGGAGTTGCGATGCCGTCCTTGTTAAGCTGTATAGCGATCTGCTTCGGACTTAACCCTCTTGCCCTCTGCTCAAATATACGTCTTACGATAACGGCGGCATCTTCATCAATCAAGGGCGTATGCTTTTCATCATCTGCCTTGATGTAACCATAAGAAGCTGAAGCCGCCAGATACTTGCCCTGCCGAGAATTTGCTGCCATGACACTGCGTACCTTCTTTGACGTGTTGGCGGCGTGCCATTCGTTGAATAAATTCATCACAGGCATAAGATCCATTGCCGAACTGTTTCTGTCAAGCGTGTCTACATTGTCGCTCAGGGCGATGAAGCGGATATTGAATGAAGGAAAAATGTAATCTATATACTGACCGACCTCGATATAATTTCTTCCGAAACGTGAAAGGTCTTTACAGAGGATAAGATTTATCTTTCCCGACTTTGCATCATCAAGAATCTGCTTGATACCTGGTCTATCGAAACTTGTTCCCGAATAGCCATCGTCCTCGCATATCTCGATAAGATTCCACCCCTCCTGCTTGCTGACATATTCCGTCAGCATCTTCTTCTGATTTTCAATCGAAAGGGATTCGCCCGCACGTTCGTCCTCCTGCGACAAACGCACATAGATCCCGACATTGTAAGTAGTTTGCTTTGCCATAATAACTCCTTTCCAATCAAAGCAAACCATATTCGATGATACAACTATTATAGCGCAGAAAACCGAATATGGCAAGTCTTTTTTCAAAACTTTTTAGTTCTTTTCGGTTTTCTGAAACGCTCTTTTGAAAGCAAGTTCATAAAGCACCTTATCAAGGTCTTTTTCACCCACGAAATGACTTGTCACAGCATAACGCTGACCGTCCACTTCGTACACGGCTTTGCTGGTCGGCTTATCTTTATATCTCTCATTCAGCTCAGCCAAAGTAAATCCTGTATCTTTTCTTGGCAAGTGTCTCCTTTCCGCCTGCGATTATCTATCTCTACACGCAATGGCTTTTTGTTGCAGGGGCGTTACGCCTGCACAGGTGCTGTACGGAACGGCAGAGCCGTCCCTTACACAGCAATCGTTTTGTTGTCGGAATATATGTTACTCCGAATAGGAATGATCTGTTTCTGAAAAGCTCATCTGCTTAGCGTACTTTTCGGAATAGCTTTCGTCCGAGCTGTTGTCAGCATCGGCAGAACTATCGTCAGCCAGCTCACCAATCTGCTCATAGGTCATACCGCTTGCTGTCAGCTTGCCGATCAGCGTATGCTCCGCAGTCACAGCATCGAGAAGTGCCTGTCCCTCCGCACCGCCGTAAAGCTGTGAGAGCTTATCGTAGGTGTAGAGCTTGCTATCAATGATGACCTTGCGCCTGCGCTCCTGCACAGCTTTGATAGACTTTTCGTAGCTGTCGAGCTTTGCCTGATTCTCCGCAAGAACAGCATCCGTAATGATAACAGCGGACTTCTCATCAACCTCGGTCTTAGCTTTCTTACTCATTCTCATCACCTCCCAATGTATTGGATTTAGGGATAATACCCTATGCTAATATTATAGCATTCTCGGACAGCAAAAGTCTATTCGCATTGCGCAAGAAGTTGAGTGCGCCATAAAACTTCTTCATTCGTGAAATTGTTATGGGGAATTTTGCAGAAAGCAGACCGAGCATTGCAAATCCGAGCCATATCACATTGACTGCATACTGCATAGGTCACCATTTCTGATTTATTCAATACGGAGAATTATTATCACGGAGCAACTATTTTTATAAAAATCATGCCCGTTTCCTGATTGAACGTGCTTGTATATATAGAGGGGGTTTTATCCGAGTGCCGCCGTGACCTATTCACATTCTGTATAGAAATATGCTGTTGAATTTAGGCACAAGGGAGAACCGTCATGAACAAAGTGTAAACTTTTCTGAAAAACAACGCCATTTTCTCAAAAACACCGGTAGAAAAGTGAAGGGCTTTGACGTTGTGACTATCACACGCACCCCTGCATATCATTTTCATCATAAAATTTTTCTGCGGTATACTTAACGAAGCGGTCAATAATTTGGTATTAACTTATGGGAGCATATTTCATAGGACTGCCGCCCAGACTGCGCAATAACTGCGCTGAGCCAGTTTACAATTTCAAGAGTGATGATATTGAGTGCATCACGCAGGAGCGTGAGCGAGTATGACCGCCGACCTAAGCGGCGGAGAGTTTAAGTCGCATAGCTCCAAATTCGCTGACGGAGCATCGAAAGCCTGAGTGATATGAAAATCCCACAGGCTGGAAAATAGCGCTACAGCGCAACAAAAATAACAAGCACGGTATAAAGTATTACGATTATGGAAAATCGTAAACTTTATACGGCTTGTCAGGGGAAAATCCCCTAAGACCCCTGAGAACGGCGGCAGAGCCGCCGAGAAAGCGAGGACAACCAAATGTCAGTATTCAAAAAATCGGGCGAGGGCTTTCTTGCAAAGCTGTTCAGGCATAAGCAAGTCGAGGAGCTTGCCGAAGAACTTGCCCACACCTATGCGGAAGAAATGCAGGCGGATATGCTGTCCGAAAATTCTGAAAAGGATACCGCTGAGGACACCGCTGCCGAGCCTGTTCCAATGCTTGAAGTTACGGAATCGGGCGAGGTTGATTTCACCGAACCGCCCGAAAGCACCGAGGGTGAATCCCCACCGCAGGACACCGCCGAACCGAGTGAGGTACGCAAGCATATTCTCACGTTCAGAGTAAATGACGAGGAGCTTGAAGCTATCAACAAGCGTTATGCTGAAACGAGCTTCAAGAGCCGTGGAGATTTCTGCCGTTATTCTGCTTTGACCGTGATGAATGTTGAGGAAGATACAGAGGACATTAAGCAGATAGCGAGGTACATATCGTCTATCTCAAATTCGTTCAATCAGGTAGCCCACCGTGTCAACAAAGGCGGCAAACTTTATGATGAAGATATTGCCGATATGAAAGAGAGGTTAGAAGAAGTTTGGCAGTTACTCGTATCCATACGATCCACACGGGAACGTACAACGCAATTGCTTATATCTGCAACCCAGACAAAACCGCAGACCGCAAATATGTTGTTAGCAACTTGTGCGTATCTGCTCCATCTGGAGCATCAGAACAATTCAAAAATATCCGAGAGTGTGTCGGCACAGGACGCTGCCGAAATGAAGCCCAGCACATAATACAATCATTCGCCCCCGGTGAGGTAACTCCCGAACGAGCTTTGCTTATCGGGCAGGAGCTTTGCAAGGCTCTTTTCAATGACGAGTATCAGTATGTGCTTGCCGTTCATGTAGACTACGATCACATACATAATCACATCGTTCTGAACAACGTAAATTTCTACACAGGCAGAACATTTGAAACCGAGCATAATCAGGGAAAAATACCCGACCGAGCGTGGAGCAAGCTCCGCACCGTATCGGACGAGCTTTGCAGAAAGCACGGTCTTTCCATAGTCGAAAATCCCGAAATGTCAAAGGGTAAGAGCCACTATGAATGGGAGCTTGACAAGCAGAATCTGTCATGGAAAGCACGGCTAAAAGCGGCTATCGACGAGGTTATCAAGGTCAGCGAGAATTTTGAGGACTTTCTTCAAAAATGTACCGATTTCGGGATATTGGTTGACTACAATCCCGACCATAAGATCGACCTGAAATTTATGCTTGCGGAGCAAAAGGAACGCAATCCGAGGGCAAAATTTACAAGGGCGAAAACTCTGGGCTACTTCTACGAGAGCAAGCAGATCGCAAGGCGTATCGAGAGCTACAAATACCAAATGTCACACTCCCCGAAAGCAAGGATTATCCGCACAACGGCAGAGAAATTTCAGCAGTCGCAGGGCTTGACGAATTGGGCAGACCGTGAAAATATGAAAGCGGCAAGCAAGGCACTGAATGAAATGACCGCAGATAATTCCTCCCTTGAAGAGCTTGAAAGTGCAGCTCATCAGGCATTTTCTCAAAGAGTGGTAGCTTCAAACGCAATGTCGGAGATCAAAAAGCGTTGGGATAAAATTCAGGAAATGCTGCCGACCGTTGAGGAATTTTACAAATACAGAACTTTTCATATGGAATACAAGTCGCTCACAGGGGAAGAAAAGAAAAAGTATGCCAAGCAATGCTACTACGAATTGTCAGAATACGACAGACTGTTGCCACAGGTATTGGAGCTTTTTCCCGACAAGAAAATACCGACCGTTGAGCTGTTGAAGAAACAACAGACCAAGCTTCAAAAGCAATATGCCGAGAAGTCAGCCGAATACAATGCCTTCAAGAAAGAATCGGACAGGCTCGCCCAGCAGATACAGAAAAAGCGGCAGAGCCAGAATACCCTTGACCGCTACATTCAGAATGAACGGGCTGCCAAGAGAAAGAAAAATCAGCTTGAATAAAGAAAGGAGCTTTTTATGAGCAAAATCGGATATATCCGTGTTTCAACGGAACGTCAGGAAACCGCAAGACAACAGGAGATTATGTGCGACTATCAGGTTGACCGCATTTTCTCCGAGAAGCTGTCAGGAGCGACCACAGACCGCCCTCAGCTCAAGGCTATGCTTGACTATGTTCGTGAGGACGATACGCTCTATGTGGAGAGCATCAGCCGTTTAGGACGGTCAACAAAGGACTTGCTGAACATCATCGACACGCTCACCGACAAGGGTGTTACCCTCATCAGCCACAAGGAGAGCATCGACACCAACACGCCTACAGGCAAATTTATGTTGACCGTGTTTGCTGCCCTCTCTCAGCTTGAAAGAGAGCAGCTCAAACAGCGGCAGCGTGAGGGTATCGAGATAGCCAAAGCACAGGGCAAGTACACAGGCAGAAAGCCTATCCCGATTGATTGGGAGAGGTTCGGTAAGCTCTATGGGGAATGGAAAGCCAAGCAGATTACAGGCAGGGACTTTATGCGGAGAATGGAGCTATCGGCAAATACATTCTATCGCCGTGTGCGTGAATATGAAGCACTTAACGGTATCACTGAGCCGACCTCTGCATAACACCCTCAGACGAACGGAAATGCCCCTCACAGCCGTCCAAGCCCTTCGGACGGAAAACTAACCGATGAAAAAAGCACTCCCTTAGAAAAGCTCTAAGAGAGTGCTATGCGGTTAGTGTGCGCCATTGGGGTATGTGCCTATTGCTGTACATTACGAGAAAATTAGCATCACAACGATCAGCGTAAACATACAATTCAAATAACTGTTAGTTTGAAATGACAATAATACGATTAATTATGCTTGTTGATAGAAATTATATGGTGCATTTTTACATATGCAAGATAAGATTTCCCTTCTCTTACTTGAGTATAGATATCATATGAGCATCCTAAAGTGTGAATTTTCTTCGATGTATCATACTTGCAATCTATCGTATAATTACTACAGCTAATAGTCTTGGAGCGAGTCTGATTAAGTCCATTGTAAGATGTTTCCCTTTTCTTTACGATAAATATTTTTCTTTTGCGTTTTCTGGAAAATGCAACATAAAAAGTGTATGCCAACAGCAATGTTAAAAAGGCAATAAAAATAACAGTCTGTATAGTTTGAGATATATCATCCATAGTACACCCCAATTTTAAGCAGCTAAAAATTTATTAAATAATTCTTGATATTTAGAACTTGCCTCCGTACTTTCATTACTTAGACCGACTTGAATTAATGGCTTGAATACAACATTAAGATATTCTCGTTTACCAATTACAATACGATCATTAGGATACAAAATCAATTTCTCCATTAATTTCCCTTCACTATTAACCCATAAATATGACGAGTAATAGCTCTGATGACGAGAATCAACAGTTATTTCATAATCGTATGTATCCCAGATACTTGTTTTATTTCCGGTTAATTCCTCATATTGTTTACTTGCACTATTCGATATCATAGCCTGAGCAAATACTGAGCCACCATTACACAAATAACCGCTGATAGGCATATCAGTTGCATATGTTTGATACAAGTTATATATTGAACTTGACCCTGCTGCTATCGTTACTCTACGCATATTTCCACTTTTTTGGAAGCAGAATCGTACTCTGAAGGATTCCCCTATATTAGCGCTATTGCACAATAAGCCTGCAAACAAACCTGCAATGCCAGTCTGAGCAGTATATTTTGAAGGATATATAATCGGAATATCCAGTCTATTTCCTCCTGGGTAAATGGGTTCATTTCTTGTGTCTTCAAGTTCAACACCAGCAAAAAATTGAATGAGTGTCCAATCAAAATCTGAATATTCTTTTACGTCAACTTCTTCCCATACTGCATTCCAATATGTTCCAAGGTGATCGGGAACATTAATACAATAATAATACCCATCATATTCAACAATTCCATAATCCGAAATCTGCCCTTCGTTTTTATTCGGATCAGAATTCAAAATAAAATATATAGCTCTTGTTCCGTACAGTATGTCACTTGGTATACCAGAACCTGATAAGAATTGGTATTCTGGGACAATTTCAACACCATCAGCTAAATTGTCTTTATCAGAATCTTTTTCTAATGGATTTGTGTAGATAACTGTACCATTTTCGAGACGCATTCCAGCAATTTCAAAAATATCTGCTAATCCATCCTCATCATTATCTGTCATATCAAATTTTTTCATAATTCCTAATTTTGAATACAACTCGATTAATTCATTAGAGGAAATAGCTTTATAAAAGTTATCATCACTTGTAGCAATACGTTTTAAAAGATAGTCATTTGATGATTCACCATATCCTATAGTTATAACATTCACGTTTGATTCTTTAATATAATCAAGAGTATTCTGATCAATTGATGAACCACCATCTGACATAAAAATAATATTTTTGGCATTTTCGTTGTTTAGCTTATTGAGCATATCAACGCCCATATTCAATGAACTTATAAAATTGTTTCCGCCTGTTGAATATATTTTACTGATTGCTTCATTGAGCACTTCTTTTTCATCAGCCTTTACAAAGTCACATAACAACTTGGCTTGACTATCTTCTGCTATGATTGCTATATAATCATTTGAACCAGAAACATTCACAAATCCTTTTGCGGCTTCAATTCGACCACAAGTTCCGTTAATCATAGGATCATTATTTCGCATACTTCCTGAACAATCGATTATCAATACAGTATTGTTACCTGATGTCTCATTATCAGATTCATACAAATCCTCAGCCCAAGCTGCATACCATAGTTCCTTATCAACAATCATATATTTACTAAAATGATTGACAGTTGTTGTTAGAGAGTAGTTTTCATTGTCATAGCTTGTTGGCAACTCTCTATAGATGTGGTTTTCTTCATCATGCCACAAAAATATAAGGCTTTCAAATTTAGTATCTCCTAATTTAGATATATCAACATTAAATGTTATAGTCGCATTATCAAAATCTGATGAACAATTAAAATCAAATGGTTCTCCTATTAGTCCAACAACATTTGTCGACATTAAATCAATATTCATTACACTTTCAATATCAAGATTTCTTTGTATATTTCCTGTAGCAGACATTTCGACATCAATCTTTTTAACAGCACAATCCTCGTTAGTCACAACATATGAATACTTCTGCGCTCTTTTTTCATTACCATCAAGAATCCCATTTCCATCAGTATCAGGAATAAGTGGATTAGTATCAAATAATAAAATCTCATCGTCATCAGTTAATCCATCTGAATCAGTGTCAGTAACAAGCGGATTTGTATAATACAAATTAACTTCGTCACCATCCATTAAACTGTCTCCATCAGTATCAGGATATAATGGGTGTGTGCCTATAGATAGTTCTTCGAAATTAATTAAGCCATCATCATCCAAATCCTCGTCACCATCAGATACTCCGTTTTCGTCTGAATCTGCCATAGTCGGATCAGTTTTTGTAAAAAACACCTCATAAAAATCATCGAGCATATCACCGTCTGTATCTACAAGAGTATAATCCGTTCCGAGATACTGCTCTACGCAATCAGGAAGAGAATCACCGTCCGTATCTTTCAGTTTTTCCCAGTTATTGAAATCCTCAAAGAAATCAGGGAAATCATTCTCATTCTCATCCTTCATATACTGCCATTCATCGTATGGAATATCCAAAGGTTCAGATGTAGTTCCCACAAATGAACTTGCATTACTGTTGTTGTTCGCATTGACACTGGGGCAAGTCAAAACGATACTATCAGCAATAATAACAACATTGTTAAGGTTAAGGTTCTGGGCTGTGATATTTACATTGCCGAACGGGGCGTAGACAAGTCCATTGAGGTTTACGTTCTGACTGTCAATAATAATGTCACCGTACTTTGAGAAGATAACGGAATCATTGGTATTCTTAACTTCTCCATTGAGATTGACATCTTCAAGAGCTTTAAGAGCTGTGTTAATGTTAATGTTGCCTGTAAGAGTAGCTTTGCCCTGTACCTCAGTCGGCACATTTATGTTGATGTTCATTTCATCAAGAGTATAGTCCTCATCGTGTTCATCAACATTTGAAGCAGAAAAATATTGATTGTCAATCTTATTAAAGATGTAAATCATTGATTCTTCGGCATTTTCGGTTCTTGAACCGTTGATGTTTACATTACCGCTTGAAACGATAGTACCATTAGTAGCCACATTACCGTTTACACAGAAATTATCCGCATTTACAATAATTGCTCCTTCGTCACTCGAAGCAGCAAACATCGTATAAGGATATGGTTCATTACTATCTTCGGCAGTTGCCGAGGTGAATGGAATCGCGCTGATAGTGATAACAGCACTCAGTACACCAGAAAGCAATCGCTTAAATTTAGTGATCTGTTTCATGTTTTCCTCCTTTTACAGAATCCCGAGCGTGTGCAGTTACCCATACACACACTCGGAAAACTGATTTGTCTTAATTTTCGCCTACGAACTTTCGGAGTTCTTCCGGCTCAACAGGCTGTGCAAACCAATGATAGCAGCAGCTTGCCACAGAAGAAGTAGCTACGACCAGAGCCATAGCAGCGAGAACAGACGATGTCTTTCTCGCAATCTTCATCAAATTTTTCATTCCAATTCCCTCCTTTCAAACAGCTCATGTAAATCAGGCTCTTTGGGCTGATAAAATGTGATACCGCAAACACTGCCATTTGAGATATACAGTACAGCCTTAACAAGAGCAAGAAGTACAATTGCCAGAATACTTTTTTTGTCTTTATCGTCTTTAACTGTTATCACCCCGATTCAAGAAACGACCGAGCAGAGCCGCTATTGCCGACAGCAGTATTCCACTTGATACATAAAGACTTAATTCATTAATGCGGAATACTATAAGGATAACAGCAATTGCGGATAGAAATACAGCGAAAATACGACTTCTTCGTCTCAGCTTCACTCCTTTTTCCTCAGACATCGGTTTATTCGGATGTGGAACTGGAGCGATACAGAAAATGATAGGTAAGGCTAAAGCTAAAAATCCTACGCTTAAAAGCCAGATAAGCTTTCCTGATACATTGCAGATACCATACGAGAAAATCAGCATTACAACGATCAGTGTAAACATACAGCTCAAATGGCTGTTGGCATGATACCCACCGACAAGCTTCCTTAATCCCATAAAAACGGCTACAAAAACAATAACCGAAGGCAGTGTATGGGAAATAAGAGCAATCAACAGCACGATAAGGGTATTCAGCATATCGGATAAAAGCAGTTCCATACCATAGGCATATATCACTTCTTTGGACTCCTCAGTTATGTTTTGAACCACAAAAAAGTGTGCTATGCTTTAGTTGGGGACACTTACAGCACTTTTTGAGTAAACCTACTTGGAAAATTTACCTGCGTGTGCTATGATTTTTGCAGGAAGTGATCAGAGATGATTTCAAAACTTGCAAAAAGGTTTTATGTCCCCAAATGCATTTTTGTTAGACTGGCAAACAATTCTGAACCATAATATTGAGCTTAAAAATTCCGTCCGCATAATCAAATTTTACAAGACCGTCCAAACGCTCAACCGATGATTTTATGCTGCTGATACCGATACCGTGAAGTCCCTTTTCTTTTTTCGTAGATGATAATGCTGTTGTATCTACTTCATCAGATGTATTGGATATAACAATCATAAGCTTTTCACGATCTTCGCTGATACTGAAGCAGATATGCTTATTCTGTACATCTACCCTTTGGCAGCCTTCAATCGCATTATCCAGTCCATTCCCTATAATACGACATAGTTCCAATTCATCAGCTTTGATACTTGTTATAATGTTGACCTTACAGATAAACTCAATTCCATATGTCTGAGCAAGTGAGCCTTTTATGTTTACAATAGAATCAATGACATTATTTCCCGTATAACAAATACGATTAGCAGTCCGCACATATGAATTCAGTTTATCAAGATACTGCATAGCAGCAGCATTGTCTCCCGATTTCATTAAGCCATTCAAAACAGAAAACTGATTTTCAATATCATGCTTAAGTTCTTTTACTTGTTTATGGGATAATGCAAGGAGCTTATAATTCTCCTGTTCCTGCTGTTTCAAAGTTTCAAGATATTTTAGTTTTATCTTATCTTCATAGCTTTCAAAAAAGTTGAACATTGAAATATTAATAAAGATAATACCAATTAGGGAAATACTTAAAGAAATATAGTTGAGAGAATCTTTTACAGTAAAGCTGTCAAGCATCGTCTGCAAAAGAAAAATACTTATAATCGGAATTGTAATTATTAAAATCCAATACTTAATAGGCAAATCACGGATTCGTTTGTTAATGATACGGTGCATCATTCCTATAAGCCAAAGGTAGATAAGATCAGTTCCTATCATTCCGAGATAACGTCCTAAACCTGATTGTAAGAAATCTTCGGGAGTTCCCATATTGGCAATACACAGTATTCCTATAACAATCGGTTCTGATACAGATATTATCAGCAGATATATTGCGATCCAAAATATTCTATGCTTAATGGTATCATCAAAGCATAAGAACGATATTAGTGAAATCAAAACTGTAGTTAATACAAGATTAAGGAAGATATTATCACTTAATAGAACGACCGCAGAAAGAAAAGCTGTAGCTATAAGGTACGAAAAAACCAAGGGTAGTTTATCAATTTTTCTTTTGCTAAGTAATGAAAGATAAAGAAATATCAAAAGTATTTCTACTGCTACATTGGCTATTTCAATAATGTTTTGAAGAAGTACAGGCAAGACAATCATCTCCTTGTGGCAAAATCAAGATAGCGTGATACCACATCATCTTTATAAGTTCTTCCAATGGGGATTTTTCTTCCGTTTGACATAATAATATCATTTTTACTGATATTCTGGATATGTTCAAGGTTGATAAGCAGTCCCTTATTTACGATTATAAAGTTGTATTTCAGCAGTTCACTGCAAACCTCTGTAAAATCGCCACCGTACTCCAATTCGCCTGTAGAAGTAAATATGACCACCTTTCTCTTGTGTCCCTCAAAATACAATATATCAATCAGTCTGAATTTGAAAGACAAGTTCCTGTTGCTGAATTTGTAGGTTCTGAATCGCTGCTCACATTCATCAAAAATAGAAGATAGTTGTTGCGTGTATAAATAATCGGGTTGATTTTTCAAAATGTATCGAAAAGCATTGACCTCATACCCCTGTACTGCAAACTCAGCATAATTCGTCAGAAAAGAAATAATTACTGATTTATCTGTTTGTCTGATTTTTTCGGCTGTCTGTAAACCGTTCAGCTCAGGCATTTCCACATCGAGGATAATGACCTCATACATACCCTTAATAAAAGAGCTTAACAGTTCTTTACCGCTTGAAAATTCGTGAATCTGGCAGTCTGGAATTTTAAGGTCAGCAATTTTTCTGTGCAGTTGTCTTAAGAATACCTGTTCATCATCACAAATAGCGATATTCATTACACTCACCTCACGACTGGTAGCTTTATGTATCAGTTACTATTATATCACATCGAAGAGATTATTTCAAGAGTAAAAATTGGCTATGTCCCCATTTATATAGTTGCGGAGACATAGCCTAATAATGTTTTACTATTCCTTCATCGAATATGGTTTATTGCCTGATTTAGCAGTGGGTGTACTTATAAGTGTTTTACGGATACCGTCCATGACACCACGAAACTGCACGATTTCTTCTTTGCAGAAGCACTCGACAAACTCAAAGACGGCGGTATCATGGCATTTGTGACCTCGGCAGGAACGCTTGATAAGCGTGATGAAAATGTCCGCCAGATGTTGGCTGACAAGGCTGACTTCATCGGTGCTATCCGACTGCCGGGTGGCAAGAATGGAGCTTTTAAGGATAATGCAGGCACGGAAGTGACCACTGATATTATCTTTTTACAGAAGCGTGAGGGCAAGTCTGTTGCTGAAATGTCCGATATTCCCGATTGGGTACATATTGGGCAGACTGAGGACGGACTGTCGATCAACAAGTATTTTGAACAGCACCCTGATATGGTGCTTGGTACGGTGGTCGAGGGCAACAAGCTCTACGGCAGCGGTACAATGGTTGTCGCTGAGGACGGTTTTGACCTGAAATCAGCACTCCATGAAGCAGTCGGAAAGCTGTCTGCGGAGATCAGTCATGAGCGTGGCAGAGATGTTTATGCGAAAACGGCTGACGGCGTTCAGGTTCAGATTCCGTCAAATCTGCGTAATTACAGCTTTTTCCTTTCTGACGATCAGGTGTTCTTCAAAAAGAATAACGCTGCCTGTGAGTTCCGTTTTGATAAAGGTACTGCACAGCACAAGCGTTTTACTGCTTTTATTGAATTGCGTGACCTGACGAGAGAGCTGATCGAAGCGATGGAACTTGACAAGCCTGACAGCGTTATCAAGGATTTACAGGCAAAGCTGAATGTGGCATACGATGATTTTTATAAGAAGTTCGGGCTTATCCACTCTCAGACCAACAAGCGTTACTTTGCGGAAGATGTTTCGTATAATCTTGTCGCAGGACTGGAAAAGAGCTATGATAAGACTAAGCTCCTTGAAAAGTCCGATATTTTCACAAAGCGGACTATCGTGCCGCCGAAGGCTGTGGAACACGTTGACACGGCACTTGAATCACTCACGCTCTCCATTGCAGAAAAAGCACGGGTTGACTTTGAGTACATGAGTGGACTGACGGGTATGACTGAGGACGAGCTGAAGCACGACCTGACGGGTGAGATTTTCAAGATTCCCCATACGGAGAATGAATATCAGACGGCTTCGGAGTACCTTTCGGGCGATATTCGCAAGAAGCTCCGTGAAGCTGAGGAGATCGCTGAGTATGATCCTGACTTTAATATCAATGTATCGGCGCTGAAACAGGCAATGCCTGAACCGCTGAAAGCCGGAGATATTGACATTAAGCTCGGTGCCGCTTGGCTTGATCCGAAATACTATGAGCAGTTCATGTATGAACTGTTGCAGACTCCGGCATATCAGCGGAGTGATAGTCCGTCTGCACGTTGGAACAAGTCGGCTATTGTCGGTGTGGAATACTCTGTCCACGCAAATTCCTTCCATGTAAGCAACAAATCTTCCGACAGGTCGGTGCTTGCGACTCAAAAGTACGGCACACACAAGATGAACGCTTATGACATCTTTGAGCATTTGCTGAATCTGCAAGAGCCGAAGGTCTACAAGACGATCGAAGTGCCGGACGGCTTGGGCGATACTAAGGAAAAGCGAGTGGTGGATATTGATGCTACCCGTGTTGTACAGCGCAAAGCTGACGATATTCGCAAGGCTTTCAAGGCGTGGATCTTCAAAGATCCTGTTCGCCGTGAAGCTATTGTGGAGCGTTACAATGAGCTGTTCAACAGTATCCGTCCCCGTGAATTCGACGGCAGCGCACTTTCTTTCCCGATGATGACTGCGGACATTCATTTGCACGATCATCAGAAAAATGCTATCGCTCATGCAATGTTTGGCGGCAATACGCTGTTTGCACACTGCGTTGGTGCAGGAAAAACCTTTGAAATGATCGCAACTGCGATGGAATCAAAAAGGCTCGGTCTTTGCACAAAATCGCTGTTTGCTGTGCCGAATCATCTGACAGAGCAGATCGGTGACGATTTCCAGAAGCTCTATCCGGGCGCTAACATTCTTGTTGCGACCAAAAAGGACTTCAAGAAAGAAAACCGACAGCAGTTATTCGCTAAGATCGCTACGGGCAACTATGATGCAGTTATCATCGGCCATTCTCAGCTCGGCAAGATTCCTGTTTCAAAGGAGAGACAGGTCATGACCATTCAGAGCCAGATCGACGATATTCTGCGTGGTATCGAGGAACTTAAAAAGAGCGAAGGCTCTAAGTTCCAGATCAAGGCTATGGAGCGTACCCGTAAGAGTTTGCAGAAGCAGCTCGATAGGCTCGAAAAAGCAAATCAGGACGATACGCTGACCTTTGAACAGCTCGGAATCGACCGTCTGTTCGTCGATGAGGCTCATGAGTTCAAAAACCTGTTCGTCGCCACAAAATTGCAGAATGTAGCCGGAATTTCCAATTCGGCTTCGCAGAAAGCTCTCGATCTTTTCCTCAAATGCAGATACCTCGACGAAAAGACAGGCGGCAAGGGCGTTATCTTTGCAACAGGAACACCTCTGAGCAATTCTATCACAGAGCTGCACACCATGATGCGTTACTTGGAATACGATTTCCTGAAAGACCACGGCTTGCAGCACTTCGATAATTGGGTTGCGGTGTTCGGTGAGCAGAAAACAGACTATGAGCTGAAACCTGCGGGCAATGGCTTCAAGGAGCGCACCCGTATCGCTAACTATACAGGTCTGCCCGAATTGATGAGTATGTTCAAGCAGGTCGCTGATATTCGTACTGCGGATACGCTGAAACTCGATGTACCTGATTGTGATTATCAGGTGGTCCAGGTCGAAGCTACTCCCTTTCAGCGGGAACTTGTTCAGGAGCTTGCCGACAGAGCTGACGCTATCAATGCAGGAAATGTTGATCCTACGATCGACAATATGCTCAAAATTACGTCGGACGGAAGAAAGCTCGGTCTTGATCCGAGACTGATTGATCCGTCCTTTGAGGATAACCCTGATACGAAGCTGAACAGGTGCGTTGAGAACGTAGCCCGTATCCACGCTGAAACGGCTGAGGACAGGCTTACGCAGATCATCTTCTGTGATTTGGGTGTTCCACACAAGGCAGCAGAAGCAGCGGTCGAGGGCGAAGATGCCGATGATGCTAAGGATAAGAAGTCTATTGCTGAGGTCGAATCTCTTGAAGAAGAATGCGACTTCTGCGTGTATGACGATATTCGTGACAAACTGATCGCAAGGGGTATCCCTGCGGAGGAGATCGCATATATCCACGATGCGAAAACCGAACAGCAGAAAGCTGACCTCTTTGATAAAGTCCGCAGCGGAGAGATCCGTGTCTTGCTCGGTTCAACTGCAAAAATGGGTACAGGTACTAACGTACAGAAACGGCTTATTGCAGTCCATGACCTCGATATTCCGTGGCGACCTGCCGACCTTGAACAGCGCGCCGGACGTATCATCAGACAAGGCAATGAAAACAAGAATGTTCAGATCTTCCGTTATGTCACCAAAGGCACGTTCGACGCTTATTCCTACCAGACATTGGAGAACAAGCAGAGGTTTATCTCTCAGATCATGACGAGTAAGACTCCCGCGAGAAAGTGCGAAGATGTAGACCAGCAGGCACTCACTTATTCCGAGATCAAGGCACTTTGTACTGGCGATGACCGTATCAAAGAGAAGTTGATGCTTGAAAATGAAGTGAAGGAACTGAGGATACTGGCTGCGGAACACCGCAACACAGTATTTGAAATGGAGGACAAGATCGCTCGTTTCCCCGAACAGGAGCAGAAACTTACAGCTATTCTTGCTGATCTCCATACAGACCGTGAAGCACTCCGCAAGCTCCCGATCGATCCTGAGCGAAAACTGCCCGTATTCAAAATCACCATTGGTGAGACTGAGTACACCGACAGAAAAGAAGCAGCTAAGGCTTTGGAAGATGCGGTGTTTGCTATCAAGTATGCGGATACTCCTGTTAAGGTCGGCTCGTTCCAGGGCTTTGACCTGAGCGTGACGGTAAACAGCAATATGATGGGCGGCGGTATGTCCGCTTGTCTGCAAGGTGCTACTTCACATACCACGAAGCTGATCGAGAGCTTTGCCCATAACCTGAACCGTCTTGAAGCTGCCCTCTACAACATCGACGGCAGAATCGAAAGGACACAGGATAACCTTGCGAAGCTCAGGCTTGACCACGCAGAAGCACAGAAGATCGTAGCAGAGCCGTTCCCTCAGCAGGAGGAGCTTGATACTAAGGAGCAAAGGCTGAAAGTCGTGACTGATGAGCTGAATCAGGCGGCTATCGAAGCGAAGAAGAACGCTCCGAAGCGTGAAAAGACTTGCTACTTTGAACGAGCTAAGATGAAACGTGATGCCGCAAGGCTCGCTAAAAAGCCGAAAACGCCGAAGGACAAGGCTAAGAGCAGGAGTAAGCAAGGAATTGAATAACATAAAAGTCAACCGCAATTTAAGTGGTTGACTTTTCTTTACTTTATATTACAAATCAAGCTTCTATATCTTTTCTAGTAATCTTATAGCCCAACTTGGTAATCAGCTTGAGCGTTTCTATAGCAGTATTACGATCGTACTCTTTTTCAGATTCTGGTAGTTCATCATACGGTACAAGGCAAGGAGTGGTTTTCTTTTCAGTATCCTTAACTTCTCCATAAGTCCATCCTTCTTTAATGCGCCCAGCTGCCCACACATCGTGGACATTGGCTGCTATCAACTCAGTAAGGGCTACAAGGTCATCTGAAAGCGTGATATCATTTGTTTGCATAGGATTTGGTGTGTACTTCATTTTTATTCCGTAACCGCCAACCAGACCAGCGGGCAAAAAAATGAGCCGAGATCAACCTCGGCTCAAATCCTGTATTCGGTTCATCACAATGAATTACTGTGAGCTGCTGTGAATTACTGTGCGGTGAAATACTGTCAGTTACTATGGAATACTGTGGATGAGAAGCTGTCACTTAACCTCAGCCATGTTTTCAACGATCTGATGATATGTTCTGTGGCAGGTTTCAGGCAGAGTAGCACTCCACGGCATGATGCTGTCAAGCTGTTCTTCTGAAGGTGTTTTGCCCCATGAAGGGAGAACAAGCATCAGATAGGAGAGATAGCCAAACACATTCAGTCCGTTTCGCTTGGCTGTTTCGATCACGCTCATGAAGAGAGCGCTCGCATCTGCACCCTTATCCGTCTCAGAAAAGAGAAAATTCTTACGGTCGATCACAAAAGGCTTAACGGTGCGTTCTGCAAGATTATTTGTCATTTCCACTTCGGGATGATCTAAAAACAAAAGGAGCTTGTCTTTCTGATTCAGGGCATAGGTGACCGCCGCGCCAAGGTGTGAACCTTTGCTCGGTCTGAGCGTTCCGATGAAGTTGTAGAATTCTTCTATGATCGGTCTTACCTCTTTCTGCCGCATCTCCAATATCTTTTCCGGCGGGACGTTTGCTTTTCTTGCTTCACGCTCCAAGACAAATGCTCTGTCGATGATCTCGACAGCTTTTGCCGCTTTGCTGTTTTTATCATTTTCAGGTATGCTGTCCACAAACTTGCGGCGAGCGTGCGACCAGCAGCCTGCGTGCAGATATTCTCCCGAACCATAAGACCCCAGCCCATCGGTCTGCACAATACCGTCATAACTGCCGAGAAGTTCCTCTGCGGTCACTTTTGAACGGTTGTCCAGATAGGTATAGATCGCGATCAGAAGCTTTGCTGACGCTCCTGTGCAGATCACCCACATCTGTCCCTTCTTTTTCACAGGCTTTCCATGTATTTTCAGGACACGCAGCGTGGTTTCATCGGCATTCAGAACAGGTTCAAGATAGGCGTATTTCCAGAAGTGCTTCACAACAGGTATAAGCCATTCTGAACTTTTGATGATCCAGTTTGCAAGTGATGTGCGGTTCAGGTAGATGCCCTGCATCTTGAAGTGCTGTTCCATACGGTAAAGCGGTTCGCCAAGCAGATATTTCGCCTCAGCGATATATGCGATCAGCTCTGCTTCCGGCAGACCTCTCGGAATGACAGGCGCAGGAGTCAGATCCGGAGCCTTCACAATATTCGCCTTATCTCCGTGCTTATCGCAGTGTTCACATTTGTAGACCTCACGAAAGTATGTGATCTTAAAGATCTTCGCAGGGATAATGCAGAGCCGTGTGGTGACTTCCGCATATCCGTATGTCCGCAGACGATGTAGATATTGTCAGCAGTTAAGTCTTTCAGCATTCTTTCAGACCTCTCAGCAGCGTAAGCAGAAGCCTCTCGGATATATCTGCTGGCATTTCGACCTCGATCCCGTCTTTACGGACGATCATCTTTTGTGGGACAGCCGGTTCAGGTTTCCCAGGTCCAGCGCTGTTCGCAACACATTGTGTCTGCACCGCAGCTGTCGTGCAGGTGACGCTTTGAGAAACACTCAGCGGTACGATCTGCTGCAAGGGCAATCCAGCTCGTTTTAGCAGTTCTTTTCTCACCACATTCAGGCGTGAGTAGTATGTGTGCTGGCTGATACCTTTTTCCTTGCACCAAGCAGTTACGTTCATACCGCTGCTTTGGCATTCCTGTATCTGCTCTGCCCACTCCCTGTGACGAAGCTCGGTTTTTACTTCTCTGATCGTTGGCATATTTTCAGCTCCTTTCGGGGTAAATCCCTTTGGAACTATTTTATCGCTTTTTTAGTGCCGAATCAACGTTAGGGTGTGGTTGGCGGTTACTTTATTCCTCCATTTATATACCCACGCCCTCTTGCTTATTACAAGAGGGCATAGTATTTGATTTAAGTGTTTGATCTTTTCTTTCTGAACAGCCATATGCCGACTCCTACGAGGACAGCGATAATGACGCCTAATAGGATTCTAAACCAAAGGCAATAGAAAAGTCCTACCTGAATAAAGGATACTTCCTGCACAGTATAAGAATTTCCGGCTTCATCGACCAAAACAAAACTGAGATTGTGCCTTCCCTTATCCAATGTGTATGACAAAGATTTATCCGCTTCAGAGTAAGTGAAATTGGTCATCAGCACTCCGTTGTCATATACTTTACACTCATCGGGATTAAGTGATTCACTGATATCGGTAATAGTATAGGTCTTAGAATTTTTGATAAATGCCTTTCCTTTTTTCAGATCACTTGGCACTTTACATGATGGTGCAAGTGCATCAATCCTTATCCATGCAAGAGATATATTTGAAGTTTCTCCTTTATACGTGTTCTCTGCCCTTAAATAAATGTCCTTGTTCGTTCCTTCAGGATAATTATCTATGAAGAACTGACCTGGTAATGTGTAGCTATAAACACCTACCGCATACATATCTTCGCTGTTATCTGCGTTCAAACCAGTATCATCTGTTTTGCCATTTTGGTCTCGTAATACGATATTGGTTTTGGAATCTGTAGGAGCGAACACTGTGATTTTTAGATCCTTAAAATCATCAGGTCGTTTGCTAATTGGTGTCTTCTCATCTTTCTGCAACGAGTACCAACCTGTAGAATCCTTAACGTTATCCGCTTTTTTACTTTCCGTAATATAAGCAAGTACATCGGAATTCATCATTAAAACCGAGGTGTTTCGACACAGAACACTTTTATTCCCCGCTTTATCAACAGCCGTTAAATCAAACGAGTAAATACCATCTTTCTTGAACTCAGGTAATGCGAACACCGCCTCTTTCATCTTATTTTCGGTACCGGTCTCAACAATTTGCGTAATATCTCCGTTTTTAGAGGTTGAAGGAGCAATTGTTCCGATTTCTTTTCCACTTGTATATTCCGGTGTGTAAACAGTTAGTGCATACTCTATGCGATCAAGGTTTTTATCGTTCATGGCAACAGAGGGAATAAAGCCATCATCAACACCTGTATTATCAGTGAAAATTTCCAAGTTTGTATAAGCCTTATCAGTATCACTTACAGACTTTCCATTCCTCTGCGATATGACTGGATTTGTGAAGTCAATTTCAAATATTACAGATTCTTGTGATGGTGTTGAATTGGATGCCATGTCAAATGGAGTAACACTCACAACATAAATACCATCATATGTATCATATTTACCGTCTTCTTTCTTGTTTGAGAACGGTATGGTAAATGTGTGTTTGTCTTTATCTTTCTCATCAGTACTCCAAGTACCTCTTGAAACAATTTCCATCCCGGTCTTATCATGTGTTTCACCTGGATTTTTTCGCTTAATTTCAACGTGTGCCAATGAAGGATCAAAATTATGTTCAGTGATTGTTATTACAATGTTTTTGTCAATTTGACTAACACCAAAATAGTGCTCCTTATTTGATGTTTTAAACTCATTAAAATTAGTCTTAAGAACCGGAGGCGTCTGGTCTACAACAAAGGAAGTGGTTGAAGCATTCTGACTGTGATTTCCAGCCATATCGGTATAGGAAATATTATAGCTATAAACTCCGTCTTTAGAGATTGTATATTTTCCTATATGTACATTGGCGTTATTTTGATCATTCTCCCACGATGTAACTTCAACTTCATCATCATTCAACGTAAAATGTACATCTTTGGATCTGAAATTTCTTTCATCTATAGTAATTGTAACAACTTGATCTCCATTGTAATAAGCAGCATTTGAAGTTAGAGTTGATGAAATAGCAGGAGCAGTCTTATCTACATTATAGCTCTTTGTAGTTGCAGCTTCGACCTTGTTCTTTGCATTATCCGTCAGATTAACAGAAACAAGATTTTCATTTGTATCACTGGTTACAGTCACCATGAATTGTAAACTCGTAACAAGATTAGAGTCCTTTCCTATAGATTCATTGATGATAATTGCCTCGTCACCTGTGGTTTGAATATCTCCGTTCTCATTTACAGTTATAGTGCCTTGTTTGTTATCGTTTGCGATTGACCATTCTATTTCAGAGATGCCTGAAAAAGAATCCTCAACGGTAATAATAAGGGGAACATCTTGATTATAGAATACAATATTCGTGTCATTTTCCTGGTACACATTTGATGGAGATACTGTGCTTGATTCTTCAATTTTAATAGACGAAACATTTGCGTGAAGTTCCGCATCCTCAACTATAGTACCGTTTGCATATCTCAATCCTGATGTATGTTTATAATTGTCGTTTAAATAATTAGAGGAAGCCACATTATCAACAACAATCGCCCATATTTGCCCCTTGAAACCTTTCTCAATCTTAAATTCGGCATACCCCTCCTGAGAATTCCAGTTTTCTGTGCCACTGGCATATACTGTCATAGAAATTGGCTCTTGACTACCGGCTTCACGGCGATATAATGTGACATAATTTATGCCTGACGAAACATCTTCATCCTTTACATAAACACGCACAATTGTATCTTCCTTGAAGTAGTAGCCGTAAGTTGAATATTCAATATCGCTGCCATTTTCACCTTTAGATTCAAATCGGAATTCAGTTATCTCTGGATTCTTTGTATCGATATGAACAACTTTTTCACGCTTGTTTTTCAAGGACAACTCAGTATTTTCAGAAGCATAATTACCTGCATTATCTTGCGAATCAGAAATAAGGAGATAATGCCCCTCGGAGTCTATGTTATAGTTATATCGGACTTCATCTGTATATTTGGTTTTTGTCTCAGGAGAAGCAAACTTAATTGTTTGGTTCTCAACAACTACTCCGTCTTCAGTATGTGAGTACTGATCATAGACAGCATTATTATTGGAATCCTTCACATTCAAGGAAACATTATTCAAACCTGAGTCTTTGTCGGATGCAACTACTTCATAATTGAACGCAGAAGGATACCATATTTCACCATTAACGATGTGCTGATTATTCTCTGGTAGTATGATTTCAGCACTCGGCTTTACATTTTCCAGCTGCAACAATGTCGAACTAGATTCATTAGTTGAAACCACACCATCTATTATTGTTAGATAATAATTGGATTTATTTCCGAGTGCGTCTTCAATTATAAAATAAGCGGTACCAGAAGCATTTACAGGGAGAGTATCAAACACGAATTCTCTCGTTTGTCCATTTGAAGAAGATGAACTCACTTTATACTCTTCTTCGCCCCACTTAAGCTTTACCTTTTCGTCGGTTTCATCAGAAAAGCCACACCCAGATTCGTTATCTTCAACTTTAACAGAAAGGCTAACGGAATCATTGCCAAAAATTCCGAAAGTGAAGTACTTCAAAATAGAGGGTGTATAAGTATACCGATCTTCAATAACTGTAGGTGCATCTGTATCAACGTAAAACTCAAATGTACCATTGTTTTCATCGGTTATATTTCCAGCGAGATCTGTTGCTTGTACTTTTAATGTATAGCATCCATTTGCCTGATATTTGTCACTATTAATTTCAATAATATGTTCCTTACGATCTATGGGAACATTATACGAAATATCTACCGAACTTGTAGTTATTACAGTCTCACCATCAACTATCTCCTCATTATCAACTTCAATCGGTTCAGTGGTTAAAGTTCCAGAAGACAAATCATTAGGGGGGAACTTCTCGACTATCTTTCCATCGGGACCGATTACTGTGCAGGTATAGTTCTTCAGTCCTTTATCATCTTTTATGGTAATTGCAATCTCTTCCGAAAAAGATGATCCCCCATAATATTTTTTGCCATCCGCATCAACATATTGTGGTGTGGCAGAGAAAGACACAGTAGAATCATCTTGATCTTTGGGATCGTAGAATATATCACAATGATTATCTTTTGAATCGAGAAGATACGCCTCTTCACTTTTCGTATTATTGTGGCTCTTTATCACAAAGCTGATGGTGTTAACTCCTTGCTTATTAAGTCCATTTAGTTTGCTTACTGGGATGTAACAGTTTTTATATCTATAGTTGGACTTATCAGAGTATACGATTATTCCATTTCTTTCAGCTTCTTGCTGGTTTCTAACGCCCAAGCTTTGTTGTTTTCCATTAACATTTACAATAATACTATTAAGTGATGCATCATCAACTTCAAGTTTGATATAGTCGTTATTATTTGCATACACTGCGTTTGAGTATGGATATGTTTTTGATCTTTCATCACCGAAAATGAGAGAATGCTTTGATGTGGCTTTCTCAAGCTCTTCCTTATTATCTGAGTATACTACAGAAGCTTCTTTTATAATTGGCTTTGAACTGTTTACAGCATCAATTACGAAAGTCTGCTCGTTTTTTGCTTTGTCTCTGACAATAAAGGTAAGTGCATTGTTGGCAAGATTCTCATCATTATTTATATTGATTTCAAATTTATACCCACCATTAGATTCGGTATAGGCGATGTATTGTTCTCCGCCGTTACCAATTTTATATGTAACCGATTCAATTCCAGAGCCGTTCTCATAAAACGTTGCATCAGTCGAAAAGCTACGCTGCGACCACCAGAAATTTCCAGGTTGTGGCCAAAACGGATCAGACATATTGACAGCAAACTCTGTAGGTTTTGTTTTATCGAAATTATAATGAAAAGTCTCCTCTGCCACTTCATGATCAGAGTCATTGTCATAGGCAGCCCAAAAATGAACATAATGATGATTTTCAGGAATAACATCCGCTAATGCTTCAGAGTCCCATTCAGAATTCCACACACTTGCTGATTCATACGCACCCCAGTCAAACTCGTTTTTATCTGATGTTTTGTAATAGATTGATACATTCTCAGTCGGAATTGATGTTACAAGCCAGTTTAAAGTATTACTCCACTTGTTCTCATCCGTATCAATTCCTGATACGCTCAAATAAGGCTTAGAAGTGTCTTTTATAACAATAGATGTGTGCTGAATATTGCCAGCCTCGTCAATTACATAAAAAACCACTTCGTGATCAATCATTGACGGCTCACCATGGAGATTGAATCCGTACTCGCCGTTATTATCATTAAGTGAGATTCTATTGCCTACAGCTTCGATTTCGGACTTTTTTGTCAGCTCGCTGTTATCAAGTACATAGTAAATTTCAAGATTAGAAGACAGATTATCACTTATTGAGGATGAACTTTTTATATCAAAAGTCTTGTCATCGATTCTGATTTTTTCTACACTGAAAGCGTCAGGGATTGTTGTATCATACTTATAAGTTAAAGCCTGACAATCAACGACTTCATCCTGATCATCTTGTTTTCTAACAGCCCAGAACTTAATATATCCCTCGCCATCTTCAAACGCCGTGCCATCATTCCAAAGTTTGGCATCAGAATCAGAATACGTTCCCCACATATGATTAGCAAGAGGCGTTTCACTTGTCTTGTAATATAACGTTGCATCCGTACTAACATCTACAGTCCACTCATCAAAATTGTTTGTCCAGTTATCAGGGATGACAACATTTAACTCCAAGTCATTTTCTTCAGTTGTGGGTTCAGATACATCCTCGGTTTGCTGCCCAACACTATCTTTGAGATCTACAGTATCTTCAGCAATAGCCACAAAACTCGGGGCATTATAACTGAAAGCAAGTGCAAGTGCTGAGATAAAGGCAAACATTCTTTTTGCGTTTTTCATTGATGTACTCCTTTCTTAACTGCAAATGCGTAATTATTTCCATTTAAGACTGAATGAATATAAACAGAGAATACTAGCAGTGATAGCGTTATGCTCAATACCAATATCTCGTTAGAAAACAAAGTCTTTACAATAATAAAAGCAATTGCCGAAACGATCATTAGAATATCGATAAATCTGCTTTTCTTATTTTTAAAGAAACAAAGGATTCCTGGAAGAAAGTATTTTCTATAATTATGTTTCTCACGGATCTTCCCCAGATAATGCGTTAGTATTAAACCTACAATTAGTCCTATCCAGAATATGAAACCGACCATATATGCTAATGCTTTCTGCAGTTTAGTTCCTTCAAAATTAGAAAAAGGAATCAGAATAAATGATAAAGCCGATATGAGAAATGATATCACACTATACAGCAAAATACCGCAGTATCTGTTTTTACTCATGTTTATCATCACCGTTATCTTCGTGAGAGTTATCGCTTTTTTTGGGCTTTAATAGATCATGCAAAGCTTTATATGAAGTTCCATTAATATATTCTTTTTTGAACAAGCTGTTTCCCTTCCTTCGATAAGGAAAGTACGCAAATGCTCCTAAAACAAATGCGATCAATGCAACGAACAGCGAAAGCATCATGAAAAGGTGCCAAGATTTGTAGTTAATTCCAAGCGTGCTATGAAGGCCCGTTATGACTGCAAATATAATAAAAACACCCAGCATGCAAGTGCAAGCAGCAAATCCGGTGAAAATGCCGTAAACAATGTTACCTATAACAGGTTTTTTCTCGAATCTTCTGTCAAAAGTCATCTTGATTCGTTTTATGAATTCCACATTTGCCACCTCACATTTTTTCAAGACTATTAAGCGTTTCAATAACCTCTGAACGTTTCACGCTTTTTTTCTCAGCTATCTGATTTATGACATAGTCGCCTTTGTTGTTTAAGGTTACGGCTAGCATCTTGATAATGGTACGGTACTCTTTTAAGTTAGCATTTTGTACAATCAAATCATACGCATCTACATAATCATAATCATTTTCTCGATCAACGCAGTAAAGAGCTATTGCCAGCTTGTAACCAATATCGTCTGTAGAAAGGCCTAGCGAATTGACACTCGCCGCAATTGAAGGCAACTCAACTGGATTAGCATGCTCAATAATCTTATCAGCATATTGGATCTTATCATTGTTATCATCAAGCTGATTAAGTAATGTAATCATAAGTGTCGCCTCTGAGGAATTAATCACATTATCATTACATAAGAACACGAACGTTTCATCACAAACTTCAAGTTCCTGTGCTCCAGTTGCCAATTCCATTCGTTCAAGTGCGATTTCAGACAGCTCCCCCTGCTTTGTGGTTTGATATGCAGAATCTCCTTGTTCTATGTGATTATTTATCTCACTGACCAGGTTATTCCAGTTGTTTTTTGCGATTCGAGCACCAATTGCTCGATAAACACCCGATATCAGTAGCAACGAAAGGAAACAACCAATGCAAATTCCAAATGTTATAGAGGAATTTTTTACTTGTTTGTTTTCCCCCTTTTTAACAGTTGGAATAGAGTCTCTTGCATCTTCCAAATCACGAATTATCTCGTCATATCCATGATAGAATGCTGGATCATTCATATACCCATCTAAGCGTTTGCGAGTGCATTTCTTTATAATATTCTGTAAGGCAAGATTATATCTTCCACCTAATGGTCCAGTACATTCAAGAGATAAATCTCGCTCATAATAAGAATCGTGATTCAGCAAATGCGATTCATAAAAGCGTGATTTACGGTTTAAAGTTGAGAATTCTTCGCTGTTAGTTACTAATTCAACAATATTTAGGCATTCCCAGAAGGTTGCCCCAAATGAAAAAATATCGCTTTCAATTGACATTCTTCCAATTTCAAAGCCATTTGTTTTGTCTTCACTTTTATCATTGAGTAGAGTTAATGGGAAACTGTCATCTATTGCAGCCCTAAAAGCTTCCGGGGCTGCATAACCAATCGTTCCATGACAAAATGGATGGTTGATGTCTTCTTTGACTCTGACACCATTATCATTTATGTACTTAAATGGTGCGAGCTTATGATATATATATCGATCACGCTCATCTAAAAATTCTGATCGTCCAAAATCAATTAAAACTAATTCTTCGCTTTGGCTTGTGACCATGATGTTTTCGGGTTTTATATCAAGATGCAGCACTTTCTTTTTGGATGTCATGCTTATAAATTGTAATATACCACACAGACTCAGCATATAATGCAACATTTTATCTTGATATCTGAAAAAAGTTTTTTCATCTTTGTATTTTTTTAGAACTTCTTCCTTTTCAAAGTCCTTAAACTCATGGTATTTAATCCAACGATTATCTTTAAACTTCTCAAGTCCCCAAAACTGCCTGATACAGTATTGTTCCAAAGACCAACCGTCGATATATTCTTCAACAACACAGAAGCAAGGTATCATTGCACCATTTAATTCAATGCTTTTACTTCGGATGTGCTTTGATATTTCTGGCGTTTTCAAATCAAAACTTTCGCCAAGATCTTCTATAACATCATATATCCGAGCCACACTACGACACTCTTGAAGTTCTTCAAATATTCTAAGTTCATTATTCGTAAATCGCTCAAAGCGAGAACGAGAGTAGGGCTTAAACTTCAAAACACAAGAGAATGATAACTCTTCTTCATCTTGACCGTTTACAGAGATTTTTCTGCCTTTAAATACAAAGCTTTCAGTTCCCTGGGCAATAAAGCCATGTGGGAAATCCTTTTCATCTATCTCATAAATGAATTTACTGCCCTTTATCTGGGTACTCACCGAATCACATCTCTTTCTAATCCAAGTTCTCTGGTAAAGCTAAAATTCCAAAAATAGATTGATCTACCTCGGTATCGTTGCATTCAAAAAGAACGATCTCAGTCTTAATGTCATCGTTGGTTTCATCAAAAAGTTCAATATTTCCGAGATCGTCTGAACTATTAACCGTTTTGTTCATTAATTTCCACCTTCCTCAGAAGTTGGATTTTCATTGAACGCAGCTAAATCGGCATCAAGCTGCAAATATGCATCTCTTGCACTTTTTACAGCCCCTTCATTTATCGCATCGAGAACTTCTCCAACACTTCCGATTTTTTCAAGAATGTGTTCAACCTCTTTTCGATATTGATTAGCACCAGCACCTTGCCATTTTCCGAGTAATGCTTCGTTAATCCGTTTGAATTCCTTTATAATATTATCAAAGTCCGTTTTGGCTACCTGACTATCCTTTTCAAATTGTACAAGCTTTTCGATATCAGCACATCTGATATGATTACCATCAGCCATTACTATTACCTCCATTTGTCTTGCCTAATAAACTTCATCTTCATGAGCTTGTCAGCTTCTATATCATAAAAATAACCATCCCCAGTTTCACATCGAGCATATTCTTCCCTTAATCCTTTTACATCCATACTGCCGAATACTGTCTTTTGTCCTCGTTCAGCAGCAAATTCTGCGATACTATCGAGTAAGAAAATAGCATTTAATGAATTATTAAAAAAGTTATTGCTTTCTTGATCTGTAATTTTTTGCACATCAGTGAAAATAAAAATCAGATCTTTTTCTTCGGCGATGGCTGCGAGTTTTGGAAGAATGTTGTTTATAAACTGTTTCTCACCATTAGCGCTTAAATAAAGCATTTTACTCTGAAGAATAAATACCGTCGGTTTAATCGGATTTAGTTCTTCGTTGTAAGACGGCATAAGTCCTGCCATCTCCTCACCGTATATATAAGTTGCCACAGGAGATTTAAGTTGATTATTAGAAATTCCATTCCAAGTGAGATCCATGTAATAATCATTAATGAAATGGTAAAACTGCTGAAACGGTGATAAAGTCTTCTTGAAACCAGATGCAGTAGTCGGTTTATCTATAATGTCCATAAAATCAGTTGGGGTTTTTTGATTCATTCCACTATCGTTATTTGGAGGGAGCGGTGAGTTTCTCTTTGTTTCATAAAACTTTATACAGTCCAAACCAAGTGATTCACATCTATTATAGAATTCTTCAAGCTGCTTTCTTCCGTCATCAAAAAATACAAACCTCGAAGATGATTTCTTTTTAAATAAATCCTCAAGAATGACTCTAAGCAAGTTTGTTTTTCCATATCCTTTTTTTCCATAAATGCCGAGTACCCTTGATTCTGAGAAATCGATTGTCACCGGACAAAAGTCAATGTAATCCAAACCAACAGAAACAGGACAAGGAATCCAAGGAATATTTTTTTTCGTTGTTATAGGTTCTTGTTTTAAACGTTGATACTCGTCACGAGTCAAATCGCCATTGAATGTCAGATGCTTCTTTACACACCTGTCAAACTTGCCATTTTCTTCTCTACCACTTTCTTCGTTGTAGTGATACTTACTCTTTAAGCAGAACAAAAAACTACTATCAGGCTCCATCTGATCAGAAATATAGCATTGAACCTCATATGGTGCATTCATTCTAAATGTACCTTCAATATTATCAGGCTTTATGGTTACATTCGCAAAGCCGCGCCCAGGAATCGCTCCGATTTCTGATACTTTTGAATTGAATATCTCGATATATTTATCCGAGGGCATTTCAAATGCGATTTTCTGCCCAAAATTGTTGAGATATGATGATAACCCTTTAGTATCTGATGCAGTAAATACAATTGAAATGCCTTTTGACAAACCATCTCTGCACATTTTGGCGAATTTTTCTTGATATGCTGAATACCTCGGTTCATCTTGGAACGAATTAAGATTATCAATTATAAATGTCGTGTGAACAATCTTTTTTTCACCGAAATATGAAGAAAATCCGGTTCCCTCCAGAATCTCAGTATTCTTCTTGATTCTTTCTTCAAGTATCCTGAAAACACGCTTAACATATTCTTCATTGGAATTATCAAAGTATGCTGCAACGAGAGGCATAGTTTTATAGGATGCAAGAGCTCCACCAAAATCTAATATAAAAATTTCCTCATCATCAGGATTAGTGATAATATGTAGCGTTTGAATCAGTAATTTAAGGAAGTTTGTTTTTCCACTCATTGCTGCACCGAACAGAGCTATATTTTTGTCGAGTAAGTCAACTTTAAAAAGAGGTTGCTTCTGTACAATAGGAATATCGTACTGACCTAACGTACAAATCAAGTTTCTCTTGTCCATTGCTGTATCAACTCCATTCTGTTGCATTTATAAGCTTTGGTTGTTTTATCTTAGTTTTTAATGGGGGAAGGAATATTGTCTCTGGAATTTGTTTTCCTGTATTAACTGCAATAATAGTGTCCACAACAAACTTCAATTGAGTAGCATTAGGATCAACATTTTTTTGTTGTGCCTGCAATACAGTATTATCCTTATCTGAACGATAGAACTTTTCATTAAAAGTTCCGCTGTCAGGCACAAATGTGATATTCACAGGATCTTCAATGCTTGTATTTTGATTAGAACCTGTATAGGCAGATTGAAAGTACTCAAAGCGAGAGCCTGTTCCTACAAGTAAATAGGCTCGTCCGTTCAGCGGCATTTTCGGAGCAGCAGCCACAGGACTATCAATCATTTCCTTGGAAGCTTGCTTCGTGGCAACCTTTAGGCAGATTCTTGCTTTAGAGTTTACTCTTATATCGTCAGTGATAGCACCCTCGATATTCTGTGATACAAGAATGATATGAAATCCAAGCGTTCTGCCAACACGGGCAATCGTTGTTATTTCCGCAATAAAGTCAACGTCATTGCTTTCGCTTGAAAAACGCTTTAATTCAGTAAACTCGTCAACTACAAGTACAAGATGAGAAAGACTTTTGATTTTATCCAGTCCTTTATTAACAAATGTGTCCATCTGTTTAGCGTTAAGTTTACTCATTTTCTCAAGAATCTTCTTGACTGTTTCAGAATAATCAGCATCGTCTATGGCTATTTTTTGCTGTTTGAGCTGAATTGAAATTTCATAGAGTTCTTTCAAAGACTTCGTCCCATCAGCTTCGATCATTCCGGAAATTTCTACCATTATTCGTCTTGCGCGAATATATGCATCCGCTGTATCTATTCCAAATTCCTGAAGAAGTAGTTTTCTCTTTTTAATTTCAGCATTAAGCGTCTCAAGAAATCGTTTCAGCATATATGCGGATGATATTCCTTCACTTTCACCTGCCGTATCGGTAACTACGCCGACACAATGTGGCAAATCTCCTAAACGATCTGAAAAACCTCCACCTTTCATATCAACTAACATTAAGTTTAAATCCATGGGAGAAAACTTCATACACAATCCGATTAGATAGGTGATAATAGTTTCGGATTTTCCGGAACCAGTAGTACCTGCAACAAGCATATGAGGACCGTCTGCTTTCTCATATAAGTCAAGTGACATTGATCCATGTTCATTTGCACCAATCTTAACACGTAAATTTCTGGTGACGTCATATTCTTCTTCACTTGATTCCCAGCACTCAAGTATGCGTTTTGCAAAAGGTGAGGTAGATAATGGATTATCCACACCATTTTCAGGAATGATATCATCACTAGAAATGTCATGCAATTTAAATAAGGTAACCATGCTTGGCACCTGACCGTTCTCTGCAATACGTGTATAATAAATGGCTGCAAGTCTTCGGTATGCAAGCTCATATTGTTCTTTGTATTCTTTAGAAGAGAAAATATAGTCATTCCAGAAATTAGGATACTTATTTGTCTCCGTCATATTAGCTAAGATGTTCTCTCGTGTCATAACGCTATAGCGTGGTACAACGTAGCCATATCCCACTTTTTTAGCGTCTACATTCATGTAAATTACATCTCCACAATAACGAGGAAGCTTATCCTTATCATCGCGGCAAAAAATAAATGTTAAACCGAGTTTATTCTGGTAGTCTTCACCCTCTTTGGGAGCTTCGGGAAGATATTTTGAAAAACCAGTAGACTTGATATTATAATCTTCAAATACTACACACACTATCTGGGTGTTATGTTCAGATTCAACTTCGTTTTCTTCATCGGATTGTATGTCCTTGGCTCTTTGAGTCATTATGTTCAATAATTGACCATAAACAAGACCAGCGCTCTCTTTGTCGAAAACGAACTGAGATGTATTTTCTAGTAATTCGTTGCAGTGAGGAAGAAATTTATATATATCAATCCTTTGTTTTTGCTCCTCTATACTCAATCCCTCTTCAAAGAAAAATACAAATTGAATATCTTCCGGAGAATGATAATAAGCGAGTTCTAATACAATGTGCTTAATAGTATCATGTGCAAAGGAATTGTCAGGAGAAACTATACCCAAGGCACCGGCATTTCTTATATCAAGCATATATGGTGCCTTAATACCGCTCTTACCCCATGTTTTACCATCAATATATCGGAAATATTCTGTGGAAAACCTGTATGGCAAATCAGAAAGCAATACTTTTTCTTCTGAGATCAGCCCTTCCCTTTGAGACTTCTTGAGTTTTGCTTCCTCATCCTTCCGTGTATGTTTCTTTATAAATGCATACCACGGTAATTCACTTTCAGGTGTAAGAATATAGATCCCTGCGATTCTCTTATCAGTTGTTCTCTCGTCTTTGCTATTAGTGCATGTTTCGTACCGTAAATAATAATAAACATCAGAAAAAATCTCATCTTTTTTCTCATATTTAATATCGAAAAGAGGTTTCACATGCTCTGATACACCTAAAGTAATACGCATAAAATCGTTATCATTTTGTGATCTTGAAAAAATAGCAGAATCTAGTGTAGATAACTGTGCGAACAGTTTTAACATATCCGGATACAACGACTGAAGATAGGTGAGGTCAGCTTTTTGCCAAATACCTATCTTTTCGTCAATCAGACGTTTAATATATTTTTCGTAGTTTTCTTTCCATTCGGTTTTCTTCTTAGTGTTCGTTGCTCCTTGTTTAAAATAGTTGTAGGTGGATGTAACCAAAGTCATTACACCAGTAGCAGCCGTCATCATCCACATCATACCACCCATACCACTCGAACTGGCAGATTTAGACATCACAGCTCTAACGCCTATCATTCCTCCAGTCGAAAGTACTGTAGGTATCAAAATGTCGCCTAACGTTCTTTCGTCTTTTTCAGGTATATCACCTGGAGGGAGAATTTCAATATCCGATGAATCGACCGCTTCAAGAGTACGACTACTTATATTGTATTCAAGGGGATTATCATCAGAATCAAGAATATAGCTACTTGGAATTTTATCAAAGAGCAGTTGACTCTCCAATTTCCGCTTCATAGTTATCACTAAAACGCTTGAAGTAACAAAGCCTAATTCAATTAGTGTTACCTTCTCAGACAACAATTCTTTTTCAAAATTGATAACCTTGTATTTGCCTTTTCGAGAATAATCCACAACAAACTGCTTACGGTGTTTTAGATAATCCTTGAAAAGAATAAAGTGCTCTGGAAAATTATTATGAAGTCCATAATACAGACCTTCGATGAAAGCCTTTAGTGTTATATCATCCTTAACAAGGAAAGCGAGACTATCAGTGATTCCAGAGAATTTTTCACTATATTTATTTGAATCATTAGGAAAATTAAACTGAACTGAAATCATGATTTCATTATTTTTCATTTGCTACGCTCCTTGCATAATAGTAATTATTCTTTGAATAACATCTGTGACTGCTTCTTTATCTATCGATTGAGTTGCAGGTATGTTTATCTCTGGCATACCTGTGATCTTGACTGAACCTACAGGCTGAATCGTAGGAAGTTGTGCGATGGCACTATCAGAATTTTCAGGCATACCTGTGACCTTAACTGAACCTACAGGCTGAATCGTAGGAAGCTTTGCGACAGTACAATCCGGCTTTTCAGGCATACCAGTGATCCTAACTGAACCTACAGACTGAATCTGTGGAAGTTTTACGATAGCACTATCAGGCTTTTCAGGCATACCAGCGATCTTAACTGACACCACAGGCTGAATTTGAGGAAGTTTTGCGATAGCACTATCCGGCTTTTTCGGCATACCGGTAACCTTTGCTGAACCCACGGGTTGAATCTGAGGAAGGTTTGCGATAGCATTATCCGGCTTTACCGGTATACCAGTAACCTTTACCGAACCCACTGGCTGAATCTGCGAAAGTTTTGCAACAGCACTACCTGGCTTTTCCGGCATACCAGAAATCTTCACTGGGCCAACAGGCTGAATCCGAGGAAGTTTTATGATAGCACTATCAGGCTTTTTCGGCATGCCGGTAACCTTTACTGAACCTACAGACTGAATCTGTGGAAGTTTTGCGATAGCACTATCCAGCTTTTTCGGCATGCCGGTAACCTTTACTGAACCCACAGGCTGAATATGCGAAAGTTTTGCGATAGCACTACCCGGCTTTTTCGGCATACCTGTAACTTTAACTGAATCTACAGTATGAATCTGAGGTAGATTTGCAATAGCACTACCCGGCTTTTTAGGAATATCTGCAAGACGTATTTTCTCTATGGGCATGACTGTTGGCATTATCCTTACAGCACCACCTCGATGACTTGGCATTCCCTTAAGGTGAATCTTACTAGGCGGAGTAAAACTCGAATAAGAAACAACAACCTTACGCATTTTATCTAACAATTCCTGTGGAAAAGCAACTTTCTTTGGAGCGGCAATATCACGTTGCGGGACATCAATTTGGGGAATTTGGTTAATACCACTGAACTTTGGCTTTCTATACTGATAATCAGCACCTTCGATTCTCTCAAGCTGTCCGACAAAAGCCATCCTCTCTTTATATAGTAGTAATTCTTTGTTATATACTTCTTTCTCAGAATCACTTAGTAAAGCAAGTTCTGCATCGGTTAACTCTCTAAACATTTATTGCCACCTCCTAATAAAAAGTACAGCCTCAGCCATTTAATAGCACCGAGGCTGTACGCAATCCAACCAAGTATTTTTTTTAGTGCGAAGGCACATATATACACTTATATATGTGGGTTAATTGCCACCATTGCCTCCACCATTTCCTCTGATGCTATTCGCAAGCTGAGCATCAACATCATCAAAATTCTGCGCATTCGCCTTGAGAAGTTCTGAAATGCCCTTCACTGCACCAGGAATATCCTTAGTGACAAGACCTTCAATATTAGTCTCAAAAAATTCAACTAAAGCATCCTTAGCGTCGCCTTCCATTGCCTCGATAGCAGCTTTAAAGGCGGCAACAAATGTCGTTGCTGCTTCTCCATACTGGGTTGAATAGTTCAAAAGATTTGTTACGCTCGTATCCATTGACGCTTTTACTACTCTACAACCTGCCATATTAGTATCCTCCTATAAATTACTTGTTATTTTCCGTTCCGAGTTGCTCATCAACGCCTTCAGTATCTGGTATAGCAGATTTGATACTCTTGCAAATTGATTCAAGCATCTCAAGCGCACCTTTGAGACTTGAACCTGTTGCAGGTTCAATATTGTTTGTGTAAAAGTTAACGAAGCCTTTCGATGCTGAACCAGTGAAATCACTCGCTGTAAGGGTTTCAACCTCTTTCTTTACAGTACCATAGAGACCATCAGAACCATTACCGTCAGCAGCACCAAAAGCGGTGGTACGGTATGCCTGAATGGCCTTGATTGCTTCATCCATCATCTCAGGTGTGATATTCACTGTTCCTGTTTTGCCCATGCCTGCCATAGTTAATTCCTCCTAAATATCGTTTTATTCATTCGTTCAGTTCCTCGAACTTAACGAATATATCCTTATAGTATCCTGTGCCTATTATAGTATTTAGCGTATCAGAAATATGCTGAATAACTGCACTCATATCCTCAATCGGCTGCAGAAGAACATTTTTAGCTGTAAACTGAATTTCATCTCCTGCCGAAGTATCCAATGCACTTGTTACATCTTCGTACATTTTTTCAAGCTTGGTTTTAAGATTAGCAGCTTGCTGTTTCAGCGATGCCATATCATCGGACGCCGTTTTAAATGCTGTATCATCAAGTACAATGTCATGAAAAAGAAATGCCATATTACTTACCTCCGTTCTTAGCTTCGTTCAGCTCTTCCATAAGAGGTTTCTGTAATTCTTCCTTGAGATACTTGCACTTTTCTTCTGCTTCATCAAACTGCTTAGTATCGATTAAACATCTCACTCGAAGCATCATTGCATTGATGTCTGTAGGATCTTTCAGTATATTATTTCTCAGCTTTTTAATAACTGAACCATACTGATCCTGCCAACCATCCAAGTTAAGATCTCGCATTGCTCTCGCTTCCGTGTACCAGCCGAGTTCAATCATTGAAGGCTCTTGACTCTTTTGTAACTCTAAAGCATAGTACATTATCTTACGATTGTCTTCAAGTAACGTATACGCACCAATGTACATACGATTGATTCTGTCTCTATCCTCAGCAGAAATATCAAACGCCTCGTCAGTGAGCTTGTATTCGTCGTTGTCTGCTTTAGATTCCTCAGTCGGAGTGATATATGTACCGCTTTTCCTCATCGCTTCCAGTTGTTCAACACTCAACTGTTCATAGCGATAAAGATTAGCATTCATCTCATTCAAAATAGAGTTTGGATCTAACTGTTGAGGTGTATACTCTCCAAACAGAACACCGTTGTTATAAGAGAACACAGGCTTTTCCGCTGCAACTAAGCACTCTATGACTTTATCAGCATCTTCAAGCTGAAGATAGAGATCGGCGGCAGTTAAATAGCACTCGACAACATCAGAAATACTCGGTTTCTCTTTTTTCAGGAAATGCTTAATATAAGCTAACGCTTTCTCAAAATGAATCGTGTCGCCATCTTGTTCATGCTTAACAAGTTCGTAATTCACCATATCCCCGCAAAGAGCGAAAGGGAAGGAGGGGAGGTTCATTCGAGCATAACGCAATTCCTTAAACGCATCGTCTATACGTCCAGCCTGTTTGAGCAAAATGTAAGCAGCTTGATAGCCGGAATAGTCAGATGGTGCAAGCAGCTTCATCTGATTAGCAGTCTGCAAGCCATTTGTAATCTCATCAAGAAGCCCATAGATAACCGCCTTGCGTTTCAGTATATCCATGTCTGCCGGAATGATAAGCTCCGACTTTTTCAAATTGATGAGAGCATCATCAAGCTTTCCAAACTCCTGATTTACAATTCCAAGGATATGATACATCTGTCCTGCGGCATCTTCGTTCAGCCCAAGCTCATCAGCTTTAGCGAAATTCTGCATAGCCTCAGCAATCTTATTCACACTTGCCTGTGCATAGCCAAGGCTGAAATAACGGTTTCCATTGTTCGGATCGCAGTTTACAGCTTTTTGGTAATACTCAATTGCATCCTCATACCTGCTGAGCGACATACACACATTTGCTGCACACTGATAAGCATCTGCACAGTTCTCATCAAGTTTAATCGCTTCTTTAGCGAGTTTAAAGGCTTCAGCCATCTGACCATTAATAAAAGCGACCCGAGAATTTGATATAACTTCAGCTAATTGCTCATTGACTTCAATCATAATTTTATCTCCTAAAATTTATCAATGACTTATTTTTTTTTCGCATTCATTAAACCATTCTTCGACTAACTCAATTACATCCTTATCATAAACATCGGTTGCATTTTCATAATTGTAATTTGAGTCAAATGACTTAGAGTTAACATTGTATACTAATTTGAATTCGTGTGGACACTTTGCATCATAGGTATCACAAAGCTCAACAATGCTTTCTATATCTTCTATTCCACAATGAAAGAATTCCTTAATTTGAGCATCTGAACACCAATCATTGGTTGTGAACAACTTGCCATCTTTCTCAAAAAATGCGTCAATATACTCTTCGTCATCATTTTGTAATATGTATACATATATAACGTCTGCACTCTTTTCAGAATTCTTAAGTAATTCAAGGCAAAGCGAAATAACATTAGCTTGTGCATCAACAAATGCATCTTCAAAACCTTTTAACATAACAGATCTCCTTATTGTTAGATTTTAATTATTTGTTTTTATTATTAGTTTTTAAAATGTCGATTGAATAATTTTCCATCGATTTTGTACGAAACATCAAATGCTGACGGACGTGACGAACCATTTTTATATGAAAGGTTTATATCAATATCCGTTACTTTTTGACCATTCTTTAATGCAGTAGACCATTGTTTTTCCATATTTCTATATGTCTTAGGATTCCCTTTTATACCTCGGTTTAATCCGCTTTTCTGTGATACAAGGTTATCCAATTCTGGTGAACCACCGAATTGATCAGCAAACAAATGGCCTGCGTCATCACCAGGTAATTTACCGGCTGTGTTTGAATTATGGTTCAATCTTCCGTCATGGGTTTTGAATTTCAATTCGTCCGCATGAGCAGAACTTATATTACCATTTGCATCGGTTTTGTATGTGTAGCCGTTTTCTCCGGCTTTATACTCTTGATTTGGTTTTAATGTGCCATCTTCATTCATGTGTGGGGGACATGTTTTATTATGTACCCACGCTAAAAGATTACCAACAAAATAAGTATGGAAATCTTCAACTTGAAAATTGTGTACATCAATAAGTGTATCAAGCTCTTCGGTTTTGACATATTCAACGAATAGGTCATCACCATTAACACTTACAAGCTTATCATCTACAAGAAGCCTACCCGCTTCAATAAAACCTCTATCTTGTACATAGAATGGGTGATTGTCTGTAGTAACGATTTCTTCACCGTTGATAACAAGATGAACAAGCCTGTCCACCTTACGGATATATGTTTCAAGAACAGTTTTTTCACTTGTTTCGAGCGTATCAGGATCAGTTGAAATAACCTTATCACCAGGATTTAGCTTTTCAATAGCAAGCAGACCAGTAGTTGTAAGCACCAATGTACCAGCAATAAAACAAGCCATATTGTCCGCTGCAGCACCGGAGAAAGCTGATAATAAGCTTACACCCATCTGGAAATTGTTGTATACATCGCTCTGATGCATTTTGTTGTTCAGTTCTGTGATTGGGTTATTCGGATCTACCATTCCAAGTCCCAAAGAAACCATGTCAAAACCATCCATACTATTGGAAATGGCTCCGCTGATTTTAGAGGTTGTCTGGATTGCGTTTCCTAATTTAGAACCACAGGTTATAAATTTGCCAGCGATTCCGCCTACGCCGCCCAAGGCACCACCCATTATGGCACCATCTAATGCACCTTGGGCAAATCCTTCTAGGAATGACCCTCCGGTTAGCATACTGGTAATTCCGCCGATCAAGCCGCCGGTCAAAGCACCTTTTAAGGCACCGATAAGAATACCAGTGCCTATACCCTGTAAGCCAGGAACGCAAAGGCAGACAACAGCCGCTACGATTTCAATTACAAGCACGATCTCTTTCCAGTGATCTTTACACCACTGACCGACCTTCTTTAAGCCTTCGCAGAACTTTTCCCAGTCAGTCTTCTCGCAGTCAGGTTTAAGATAAGAGTATTGTTTGTAAAAGTCCTTCTTGGAACGAGATATTTCAGAAGAAGCAGAGTTATCACGATTTACCGTTAAGTTAATAAACTCATCGACTTCTCTTTGAGTTGCTTCAAGACCTGCAATCTGCTGCTCTTGTGTCTGAGATGAGGTCGAGATGCTCGTGACAACACTATCGCATACACTGCTGTTGATTCCGAGAACTTTCGATTTTAGGGCAGACAAATCCACGCAGAAGTCTCCGACAGCAGACTTAGCTTGGTTAATATAGTTAGACATATTGTTTATCTTACTTTTATATAGCTCGATCGTCGCCATGTACACACCTCCTATTCCTCACTATTATTACGTTACTATCGCATCCATAATCTTTTTATAGTAAGCCATATTAGCTAAACAACTACGTTTGCTTGCTTCATACTGGTCAATCATAGCCTGTGCTCGGCTTATTTCTGAATCAAGCTCTTGTATACGAGCATTCAATGCCTGTAATTCTTGGTTGAGTGCTTCTATAACTCCGGTAACAGTCGATGCTCCCTTTGATATAGCATCAAACACCGCTGTCAATTGAGAGTTAGCACTTGTCGCTTTTTCACCAAAAGCATTACATAAGTCAAAGGAACTGACAGTGCTTGAACTTACCATTGTCTTAAAGTTCGAGGCAGCATCTTCGACTTTACTGTTTATTTTGGTAAGGTGAGAAAAAAGGTCATCATGAACACCAGTTGTACCACTTATAGCTTCTAAAAGCTCTCTATTCTTTTGAATTTCAGTTTGCTTATTCTCTACTTGAACGCGTTTATTCTGACGTTCAGACTGATACTCGCCTATTTTATTCTGATAAGACACAACATATCCGCAATACTCATAATATTTGCGTTGCTCAATATTATAAAGCTGAGTAGCTTCTTCTGGAGTCATATTTCCACCCCCTTTTTATCTCGAAGTTAATTTATTTAGTAATTTTTCCTTTTTTCTAAAGTCATCAGTTTTTTTATATTTATTATACCACAAATCTTTGAAAATTGCAATAGGTTTGGAAATATTTTTAAATTTTTTTTGTATACCCTCGATTGAAATTGGTACAAAATCAACAATAAGGAAAGGCTAAAAGAATATGGCGATAACTCTTTATCAAAAGACGGTTGTTATATATCAATAGGACAAAACAGTTTCAAATAGGATTGCGTATATGTCTTGTGAAAAAAACGCTTCCGTGATATGCCTTTTTGATATTCAACTAAATACGATAATACGCCCACGAACGAATCGGCAACTATGAAAGTCTCGAAATAAGTCAACAGCGAGTTGTTCCCGTTTTTTCGTCTAAGCGGTTGAAAATCCCTCCGAACTATGCTATAATAATAAGTAAAGCATTTATCCCCACAAAAAGGAGCGTGACCGAAATGCCGACACTCGACTGGATAGGCAAGGATAAAGTCATCAATCACCACATGGACGTGCCGTACCGTGTGCTTGATCCGCAGTATGAATACGGCGATGCCGACGGCAACATGATAATTCACGGTGATAACCTCTCTGCGCTGAAATCTCTTTTGCCGCAGTATGAGGGCAAGATCCGCTGTATCTACATAGATCCGCCCTACAACACGGGCAACGAAGGCTGGGTTTACAACGATAACGTCAATGATCCCCGTATCAGGAAATGGCTCGGTGAGGTAGTCGGCAGCGAGGGCGAGGACTTGTCCCGTCACGATAAATGGCTGTGTATGATGTATCCTCGGTTGAAGCTCCTGCATAAGCTGCTTGCAGAGGACGGGGTTATCTTTATATCCATTGATGATAATGAGCTATTTAATCTGAAAATAATCTGTGATGAGATTTTTGGTGCCAATTGCTTTGTCGCAAGACTAACATGGCAGAACAATTACACTATAAGAAACGACTCAAAAGGCATTCCGTATGATACCGATAACATCTTGGTTTATTCAAAGTTACCCAAATGGAATCCAAACCGTCTTGAACGTACAGCTGAAATGGATGCTCGTTATGTAAATTATGATAACGATATTCTACCATATAAGGTTACACCTATTCATGCACCAAGTGCGAGTACGCATAGAGGAATGGTCTATGCGATACAGCACCCCATTACCGGGGATTTAATGTACCCTCCAAAAGGTCGCTGTTGGAAAGACGGGCAAGATAAATTATTAGCTACACTTTGTGAATGGGCACCTTATGAATTGAAAGTCATAGATGATGCTTCCATTCGTGAGGATATTTGTGGAGGCGAAGTATCGAACGACATTCCAGCTATTATGCTGGCGTGTGACTTAGATACTGCTCGAAAAATAGCGACAGAAAGATATAACACAACGCCATGGCCTAAATATTTCTTTTTATCTAAGGGTAAAGGAAGCATTCAATCTAAAACATATCTTGACCAGAACAAAGGAAAAGTGGTATCCACACTCTGGAAATACGATGAAGTTGGCACAAATGTAGAAGCTACAAATGAACAAAAAATCCTTCTTTCTGGTACCGGAGGTTTTGATACCCCTAAACCTACAAGGCTGATTGAAAGAGTAATTAAAATTGCAACTGACAAGGATTCCATTGTCCTCGACAGCTTTGCAGGCTCCGGCACAACCGCCCACGCTGTCCTCAACATGAACAAGCAGGACGGAGGCAACCGCAAGTTTATTCTGATCGAGATGATGGACTATGCTGATAGCATTACCGCAGAACGTGTAAAGCGTGTAATTGACGGCTACGGTGATGGCAAAAAGGCAGTCGAGGGAACGGGCGGCGGCTTTACGTTTTATGAGCTGGGCGAAATGCTCCTTGACGGTGAGTACCTCAACGAGAATGTTCCGCTTGATAAGATACGCAGCTATGTCTATTTCACCGAAACAAAACAGGCTGTCACCGACAAGGCGGACGAGCCGTATTTCCTCGGCGAATACTTTGACACGGCATACTATTTTTATTATGATAAAAACGAAGTCACGACACTTGACATGGAGTTCCTGCACACGGTAAAGACAACGGCTCAAAGCTATGTGATCTATGCCGATAGGTGCATTTTGAGTGACGAGGAGCTTGAAAAGTTCCATATCACTTTCAAGAAGATCCCCCGTGACATTACAAGAATGTGAGGTGCAGACTATGGAATTGAACAGCTATCAGCGTGAAGTCATGGGCAATCTGTCCGCATACCTGTCTGCGCTGAACGAAACAGGCGATCTTAACAAGGCTTGGCAGAAATATTGGAGCGATCAGGACGTTGCTGTTGGTCTTGGTACTGGCAGTGTTCCGGGCTACCGCAACAGCATCAAAGGCGTTCCCCATGTTTGTATGAAAGTGCCGACAGGCGGCGGTAAGACCTTTATGGCTTGTGCTGCCGTCCGCCGTATCTTTGACGCATTGCCGCAGGGTAAGCCGAAAATGGTTGTGTGGCTCGTTCCCTCCGATCCGATACTTGTGCAGACTACAACGAACCTTATGAATCCCGATCACCCTTACACACGGCGGTTAAATGCGGACTTTGGCGGCAGAGTGGGCGTGTTCACAAAGGAAATGCTATTGAACGGTCAGAACTTCACTCCCGATACCGTCCATGAACAGCTTACTGTCTGCATTCTGAGCTACGGCTCTCTTCGTATCGACAGCAAGAAGAAAGATGTTCGCAAGGTCTATCAGGAAAACGGCAATCTCAAAAATTTTGCCGACTACTTCAAGGACGAGTCCGAACTGCTTGAAGATACTCCCGATACCGCTTTGATTCAGGCTCTGCGCCACCTCTCGCCTGTTGTAATCGTGGACGAGAGCCATAATGCTGGTTCAGACCTCAGCGTGGCAATGCTGAACAACCTTAATCCGTCGTTCGTTCTTGATCTGACGGCTACCCCTCGCAATAACAGCAACATTATTTCCTACGTTGATGCCAGAAAACTCAAGACGGAGAATATGGTCAAGCTGCCTGTTATCGTGTATAACCGCACTTCCAGAGACAGCGTTATTGATGATGCAATTCATTTGCGTGGTATTATTGAACAGCAGGCTATTGAGGAAGAAGAACGTACAGGCAAGTATATTCGTCCTATCGTGCTTTTCCAGGCACAGCCGAAGAATAATAACGATAATGACACTTTTGATAAGGTCAAGGAGATACTTCTCGGCAGAGGTATCCCAACAGAACAGATAGCGATAAAGACTTCTAAGGTCAACGATCTCGGTAAAACTAACCTTATGAGTCGTGATTGTCCGATACGGTATATTATAACGGTCAACGCTCTGAAAGAGGGTTGGGACTGTCCGTTTGCGTATATCCTCGCAAGTCTCGCCAATAAGACCTCAAAGGTCGATGTTGAACAGATACTCGGCAGAATACTCCGTCAGCCTTATGCCCGTAAACACGGTGCGAAGCTGCTGAACAGCTCATTTGTGCTGACTTGCTCCAATGCGTTCCACGATACTCTTGACAGCATTGTTGCGGGGCTTAACAACGCAGGCTTCTCACGCAAGGACTACCGTACTGCCGATACTCTCCCCATAATCGAAACGGAGACGACTGTTCCTGAACCTCAGCCGGAGCAGACCACAATGCAGTTTGCTCCCGAACCTAAACCGGAAGCGGAAACAGAAGATGATTTCTCGGATATTCATACACCTGTCGAGCCTGCGCCGTACTCGGAAACAGTAAAAACAGCTCCGCCGTCTGTTGAAGAAATGATCTCGCAGGCTGAGGAAACAGCGGAACAATACGAAGAAGAAACAAAGCAAGAAAGCGTTTGGATAGGTGGTGAGCTTGGTGATATGCTGAAACAATATCGTATTCAGGAGCAGTTCACCGAACAGGTGCAGGAGCTGAAAATACCGCAGTTTTGCATTGAGTCTGTTCCCGATCTTTTCGGCGGCAATACGGCTCTGCTGACAAAAGAAAGCCTGATGAAAGGCTTTTCACTGAGTGAGCAAGACGCTTCTGTTACATTTAGCCTGTCAACCGGCGAAATGTTTGAGATAGATGTCGAGAGCCAAGGCGAAGCTGTTCCGAAGTATAAGAAACTGTCCTCACTTGAAGATGAATATATGCGAAAGCTCCTTGCAAAACTCGCTCCTGAAGAAAAAATCGAACGCTGCACAAAGCAGATTTGTCATGAGATCAACCGTGACAATGCTTTCAGCACTTCGGAGGTCGAAAACTATGTCCGCCGTATTATTGCAAACATGACCGAGGACGAGCTGGCGGCACTTGAAACTTCTTATATCACTTATGCTACCCGTATCAAGGAGAAGATTAAAACTCTGCGTGAAGCCTATATGCAGGAACGTTTCTACGATCTTATCGAGCGTGACCGTGTATTCACCGAGGGTACATATGCTTTTCCTATGGTGATAACTCCGTCCGAATCCACGGATAAAGTACCGAAATCGCTGTATGAAGCCGAATGGGACAAGATGAACGGCTTTGAACGCCGCACACTTGATGTGATAGCTGGCTGTGATGGTGTTCTGTGGTGGCATAGGATCATTGAGAAAAAAGGCTTTCATATCAATGGCTTTATCAATCATTATCCTGATTTTATTGTGATGATGAAATCCGGTAAGATCGTTCTTGTTGAAGCAAAGGGCGATGACCGTGACAACGGTGACAGCAGAACAAAACTGAAACTCGGACAGACCTGGGCAGCACAAGCCGGAAGAAAATTCAAGTATTTTATGACCTTCGATCATAACTCTATCGAAGGAGCGTATAACTTGGAGGATTTTGCAGAAGTGCTTAGGGATTTGTGATTTGTGGAGTGATATATGGCTGATAGAATATGCCCCGAATGCGGCAGGAAAATGAAACAGCAGTTTATCGGATTGAAGCATTGCAAGTGCGGAATGAGCTGGCTGAAAAGTGAGGGATATTTTCAAAGAACACCCGATATGATATTTTGTCTTAATCGTGTTAAGGTCGGGAAGAAAACAAAGCAGATCCCTGTTATAAAATACAGAAATGATGCGGATAATTGATAGAGATAAAAAAGCCCACGCAAATCGAGCCTCTGAAAAAAAGTCTGTAAAAAGTCAGCAAACTGTGATAAAATAGAAATAATAACACAGGAGGCTGATTTTTTATGGCAAGAAGGAAAAGAGAACCGATGAGTGAGGGAAAGAAAAATATCATAGGAATGCTGCTTGAGGAATACGACATCAAGTCTGCAAAGGATATTGAGGATGCCCTCAAAGACCTTCTTGGAGGGACGATCCAGGAAATGCTTGAGTCCGAAATGGACGAGCATCTGGGATATCAGGAATATGAGCGTTCTAGCAATCCTGACTATCGCAACGGCAGGAAAACCAAGAAAATTCGCGGAAACTTCGGAGAAACTGAAATAGAAGTACCGCAGGATCGTGACGGCAGTTTTGAGTCCAAGGTCGTAAAGAAGCGTCAGAAGGATATCTCAGGGATTGAGCAAAAGATAATATCACTGTATGCTAAAGGCATGACCACACGCCAGATAAGCGAAACTATCGAGGATATCTACGGCTTTGAAGTCAGCGACGGTATGGTATCAGATATCACAGACCGCCTTCTCCCGCAGATAGAGGACTGGCAGAAACGTCCATTGGACGAAGTATATCCGATAGTATTCATCGATGCAGTACACTTCTCAGTACGCGATAACGGACAAATCAGGAAGCTTGCCGCATATGTGATACTGGCTGTCAGCATGACAGGTCACAAGGAAGTTCTTTCAATACATATCGGTGAAAACGAGAGTGCCAAGTACTGGCTCGGCGTTCTGAACGAGCTGAAAAATCGCGGAGTCAAGGATGTTCTTGTCATCTGCGCAGACGGTCTCACAGGCATGAAGGAAGCCGTATCAGCAGCCTTTCCGCAAACTGAGCTTCAGCGCTGTATCGTTCATCAAGTAAGAAATACGCTGAAATACGTCGGAGAGAAAAACAAGAAGGAGTTCGCAAACGACCTGAAAACGGTATATCATGCGCCTTCCGAGGACGCTGCTCTGGAAGCCCTCGACCGTGTCACAGAAAAATGGGAAGACGATTATCCCAATGCTATGAAGAGTTGGTACAAGAACTGGGACGTAATATCGCCAATTTTTAAGTTCTCCTCCGACGTCAGGAAGGTCATTTACACCACCAACGCCATTGAGAGTCTTAACAGCGGCTATCGCCGTCTGAATAAGCAGAGAAGTGTATTTCCGAGTGATACAGCGCTCCTGAAGGCTCTGTATCTTGCAACGCATGAGATTGCCAAAAAATGGACTATGCCGCTGCGAAACTGGGGCAGAGTTCTTGGCGAGCTGGAGATCATGTACCCCGACAGGCTCGGCTGAGCCGCCGGATATCAGCCTGATTCCATTCCGCTGCGCTCCATTCCGGCAGGCTGATATCCAAAGAACCTTGACAAATTACAGTATCCGTTGTATACTGTAAAAAAATTGGAGCGGTTATTTTTTAGTCGCTCCAATATATCACTTTTATCACAGTTTTTGAATTTACAGAGATTTTTTCGCAGAGCCCGCAAATCAGTTGTGATCTGCGTGGGCTTTTATCATTCCAGCAATTCTGCCGTGAGCCTTGCTCCATACTTGATGCCGTACAAGATGGCAGCGTGAAACATGGCATTTGTTACATCATTAACGAGTGAGTCCATTTCTTGCGACTTCTCAGGCGGCAGCTCGTTTTCTATGAAGCTGTGCAGTCTTTCTTCTGCACCGGTGTAATCTTCATCGTCCAACAGAGTGCGGTCAAAGTCCAAGCGTATGTGTTCCACCATATCCCTCAAAATATCCATAGGTTGACCTCCTTGTAATGGCTATATTATAAGTATAAAGCAGTGCAGAATGAAAGTCCAGCCTTTCAGATCATATCTGGATATTCGCCGCAAAAAAGACCTCTGAAAGCAATTTCCCCATAACATAACGCACAAAACAGAACAGGGAGCGTAGCTTCGCTCCCTGATTCGTTATTTCTGTATCTCGATCTCAAACTTTCCCTCGGAGTTTACCTTGAGCCGCAAGGTCTTGACATACCGATTGCAGAAATTCTCCATTTCCTTCATGGTAGCGGTCACTCTTGTGGCTTCGTAGATCTTGTGGGTAAGGTCCAGAGGGTTCTCACCGACAAGCGAGGGCAAATGCTTTTCAAGCTCCGCAAACAGAACGGCTCGCTTCATGTCCTCCGTTCCTGCGGTGCAGAAATCATCTATTGCACAATAGTAGATGCCGTGCTGTGCGAGGGCGTTCTTGATCGCCGTTCCGCATTTCTCGTATTCGTACATCACGAGAAACTTCGCTTTCGGCAGGCTCTCAATGAGTCCCCAAAAGTCGGAATCACTCGACACAATAATAAACGATGTGATCCCGTCACGGTAGAAATCCGTGACAACACTCGCTGTCATTCTTAAATCAACCAGGGACTTTCTGTCGGTCACACGGTCGATCTCGATATGTTCAACGGGTATCTGCGTGAATTTGGAGAGCCAGTCCCAGCCAGCGGTAGTGTTCGGATCGTCATAGAGCGTGATTTTCTCGATCTTGGCAAGTTCATCTTGATTTAAGCCTTTCAGAACACTATACAGCTTAAAGGGATTACTGTTCTCACAATCGACGGCAATTGCTGTTTTCTCAGAGCTGTCAATAAATTCATAAATATTATTTCGGGTTTCATCATCAGCGTCCTTATATTTCGTGAAGTCTGTGAAGCTGTCATTATGCTGACCGTAGATGATCTTCAGGAACTTGCGGTCGGAATAGACGATGCTTCCCACATCGGCAGGCTGCCAGTGAATATACATCTGAAACGGGTAATGCTCGATGTTCGCCATGTACTTGTTGAACTCATCTTTCATCACGCCGTTCTTGTTATACTTCGGGACAAAGAACAGATCTCGGATATACTCCCAATTCAGCCAGTCGTAGAACAAATGGGAACACTTATCAATGTTTTCGTTAATGAGTTTTGTGAGATCCTGTATATACTTGTCCGAACGGTAATTCGCTTGGATAATGGTGAATCCCCATTTTTCAAGCTGCTTGATGTTATCGTGGTCATACCATTCGATGTTATACAGATTTTTGAGCTGATACCGCATCAGATCATCGGTCTTTTTGAACTTCTGCATCAGTACGGTTCGCAGCTTACATAAATATCGTATCGTAGTAGCATCACGGTCGGCTCGGAGCTTTTCGATCAGCTCAGAACATTCTCCATAGCTCACGGTCAGTGCCGACATTCGGACACCGATCATATAGGCTATCGTGGTGACTACCTCTTTCGTGTCAACGGTCAAGTTTTATTCTCCTTTATCGCTTGTATTTTCAATATGTTTATCAATGACAGTCATTATTTCTTCAAGCCGACTTTCACCGATACCCTTAATGCGGCTCAGGTCGGCTCTCAGACTGTCATAATCAATGCTGTGCGTTTCTTCCTCGGCTTTCTCATAGCCCTGATTAAAGACATTTCTCACGAAATTCTCCATTTTAGCACGGTTCATTGATTTGATTCGCTTGTATAATGAACGGTTTACTAATTCTTTGTTTTCGTTACCAATTGCTCTCACCTCCGATCTGCTCTATACGACTATTATAGCATAATCGGCGGTATATTGCAACGAAAAGGGGCCTGAAAAAAGTGTGTAGAGATTGACTTTTCTTATGTTTTTGATATAATAGAAATAGTCTTATTATTTTTTAAGGAGTGGTTTCAATGCAGATTTTACTTAACAATGCCTATGAAGCATGGAAAAGTGCTATATACTATCATGATAGAATAGAAAAGGGCTTTACTACATTGGAATTTCAAAAAGGTTTTGTATCCTCTCTTCATAATTCCGTCGAACTCTTTCTAAAACAAATAATGCTTGATAATAAGGATCATGATGTAGCTACGCTTAGAAATGTAAAAGAGGAAGATGATGTTTTATTGCAGCTAAAATATATTAGAGCCGATGATTTAAACCAGTTCTTTTTTGGGTGCTCTGTTGAGCAACTTGATAAATTCTTTTCTATCGAATATAGTCAACTGCAGCAAAGAGCAAATAAGCTTTTATCTACTGAAGATTCTTCCAAAGGTTTTGTTACGGATTCACTTAAAACGTTAGGAGCATTAAGAAACTCCGAAACACACTTCTACATCAATGAAAATTACTATTTGAGTGAATCTAATTTTGTCATACTTCATAAGTTCATGATTTTATTTTTCGATTTGATTGCAAAGAAAAAGTTGTTCCCTCATGCAATAATTAAGTTTGATAAACCAGATACCTATAAATTATACGAACAAGAGAAGAAAATGGAATTTAGTAGAAACCAGTTGTCTTCTTTCTCCTATGTTGAAGTGTTAAAAAACAATCATATGGTTTGTGAATTGAAACATACATTGCAAAACCTCTTTGAAGATGAATATGTTTGTTGTGGAAATGATGATTACTCTTTAGCTCTTTCTATTTGTTTACACAACGAGGAATACAGAGCTTCTTTTGATGATTTGTATATTATTCTGCAATTAATGCGAAAATACAAATTGTTTGAAATAGCACGAACGTTGGTGGAGGCTCCTGAAGAATTAGGCGGTCATACTTATCCGGAAGAACATTTGAAACTAAATTATTGAATATCGAATTTACATAAACGGATAGACCGTCCTAAACAGACGGCTATCCGTTTCTTATTATTCCGTAAAAATGCCCCTCACTCATCATTGTCCTGCTCCTCGGTGCTTTCCGCACCTTCGCTCATTTCAAGGGTGATCGTGTGAGAATAGATCATGTGGTCATTCAGGCAGTCCAGGGTGCCGATAGAGCCAACTGCATTGAGATTGCTCGATTCAACGGCAACCTGATAGTCACGGCTCGACTGCATAAGCAAGTCGGTCTGACGGTTTACTGCGTCTGTGACCTTTGTATCAAGCTCGTCAAGATGCTTGTAGATCTCGCCCTTGTCCACGATCTCCTGCAAGAGGTCAGGCCGCTTATCTTCAATGTGATGCAGATAATACCTGATTTGATCGGTGTGGAACATATAACGCTCTGTTTTGCCCGTCTTAGGGCTGCGGTGGCGAACCGTCTGTGTGTCGGTATCGACTTCCCACACGGGAGCGCCGTCCACGGTCTGTTTGCTCTTGAAAATCATTGCCGTCACTTCCTTTTCTTCGTCATATAGTAGCCGATACCGCCGACTCCTGCGAGAGCTGCCACTCCTGCAATGATAGGCAGAGGATTTGTCTCAGACTGCGCAGAATCGCCCTCAGAACCGCTTGACGGACTGTCGGGGGTATCGTTACCCTCTGCGGAAGAACCGCCCTCAGAAGCAGTTTCCGTTCGTGCTGTGACCTCTCCGATCACTCTCGGTGAGTCCTCGCCGTTATCGTTGATCTGATGAACGCCTGTGCTTTCTTCGGGTTCATCTTTCAAGGTACTGAACGGAGGAAAGGTGTCCACGGTATCGCCGTTGCGGTCGATCATCTGCCAAGTGCCGTTCAGGAGCGTGAAGCTGTAAAAGTTATCCTCAGTCTCGATCGTCCAGCCGCCATCGTTATCGTCCTCAAAGTCCCAGCCGTCGATCAGGTCACGGTAGAATCTGCGGTAGCCGTGTGTGACCTCGCCCACATCGGTCCAGTCATATCCGCCTGTGCCGTAGTTATCATCGAGCCACTTGTCAAGCAGATGATGCTTGTACGATGCTTCGGGATAGTCAAGACCATTATCGCCCTTGCCGTTCCAGATGTCTTCCCAAATGGCGGTTTCAAGGCTTTCACGGTCGGGGACTTCGGCAGCGTAGGCGGTAAGCCCTGAGTTGAGTGCAAGTGCGGTGCAGAATACCGCTGTGATAATCTTCTTCATGTTAGTTCTCCTCCATATTTTCAAAATAAAAAGCAAGTGCCTTTTCAATGGTTTCCGTGATCTCCTTCGCCTTGACACCCTCGCTGAAATACTTGGTATAGGTCTCATTGCTGATCTTCACGCTCTTTGGCTTCGGCTTTGCTTCGCCGTCCTCTCCGCTGATGATACTCTCAATAATATGGTGTTCGATATTGCCTTCATCATCGGCAGATGCACGGAGCATTTTCGCTTTCTTCATGTCAATTTTGCAGTCCTCGGCACACTCGGCAACAACTGCCTGTGTATCTTCCGACAGGAATGAAAGCTCCACTCCTGCACGGATTGACAGCTCTCCGCTGTCCACAAGGGCTTTCAGCTCGTCAATCAGCTTGTTGATTCGGATAAGGCGAACAACAGAGCCTTTGCTCACGCCGTACTCCTTGCCGACGCTCTCGCTTGTGTCTAACTTTGAACCCACTGGATTCAAGGTTGTGTCGCCACTGATCTCGGCATTGGGATTTTCAAGAAGTGTCAACTCACGGATAATATCATTACGCTTGCCCGGTGAGAACATCTTACTGTGTCTGCTTGCGACAACAGCCGCTTGTTCAGATATTTTCAGGTCTGAAAATGACCTTTGGATAAGGTTGCTTTCGATGACATACATTTCTGCCTCGTCCTCGGTCAATCCTGCCTTGACGATAGCCGGAACAGTCGGCAGTCCTGCGAGTTTTGAAGCGTTCCAGCGGTTATGACCGATCAGTATCTCATAGCCGTCCTCGATAGGCTGTACGATGATCGGAGACAGCACACCATTCTCCTTGATACTGGCGACCATATCCTCAAGGCGTTCGCCTGAATACAGCTCAAACTTGTGGTTGTGATAGGGGTGAAGCTGATCGCACGGTATCTGCTGAATGGCGGTCTGCGGTGCAGAGAGCATTGCTCCCAGGTCAAACTTCGGTGTATTCATCGTTTCATCTTCCTTTCCATATCCGCAAGCTGTTTTCTCAGCTCACGGTTGTCAATATCAAGCTCCATGATACGCTTTTTCAGCTTCTTGATCGAAACATCGGCACGGACGATCAGATCCGCAAACCGCAGGAGCGTGTATTTATATCTGCGCTGATTGTAGTGAAATTCGTAGCAGAGCTTTCCTGAGAGCCTGTCACGGCTCTCGGAAAGGCTTGCAAGCACTTGTTTGTAAGTGTCTGCTATGATCTTGCTGTGGTCGGTGCTGAAATACTCATTCAGCTCACCATCGCCGTGGGGAGTGAAAAGCCACGGCATTTTGTCGGTGTCAAAGGGCTTCATGACTCGTCCTCCTCGTCATCATCTTCATCGGTGCAGTAGTCAAGTCCGTTCTGAAGCTGAATGTAGATGCCCGAATAGCGGTCATGCTCCGCACCGTCGCTGTTCATCATCGCTTCAAGGAAATAAGCCTGAGCTTCTTCACGGTCGTCCCACTCCTGCTTCTCGCCGTAGCAGACGGTAGTGACCTTGCGGTTGGGGTTCATTGCGAGTTCGGGGATATTTAACATCTTGAAAGCACCTCCTGAGCCAATTCATCATATTCCTGACCTAACTTGTGACCTGTGAGACAAAGCGGTGTACCGTTTTCTGAGCTTTTCGCCGCTTCAATGGACTTGCTGATGCTTGTCCTGAACAGCATTTCGCCGTACTTTTCGTTGAGCGTTTCGATAGCCGTCCTGCTGACTTTTGTGCGGTCAACCATTGTCGGCAGCACTCCGATGAGGTTCAGCTTCGGGTTGGTGTTCGCCTTGACGAGCTGTGTGAGAGCTTCAAGAGACTGCAAGCCGTCCATACTGAACTTCTGTGTCTGCACGGGTATCAGCACTCTGTCCGCAGCGGTGAGAGCATTGATAAGGAGCGTTCCGAGGGACGGCAGGCAGTCGATCAGCACGAAGTCATACGCTCCGACCACATCTTCCGTTAGTATCCTGCGGAGAATATGCTCCTTTGAGATCATCGTGACCATGAGCGTTTCCGCATTTGCAAGGTTGATGTCGGCGGGAATGTAGTCCACTCCTGCGGTTTCGCTGTGACGGATAGCTTTCTGAGCTGTCTCGGCGGTCACGGGAGTTCCTGCGTAGAATGACATGATAAGCTGTGTCATGGTCGGGTTGCCGTCCGGCTCGTATTTCAGGTATTCGGAGAGGTTCGCCTGCGGATCGAAGTCGATGAGAAGCACTCTCTTATCGTGTTTCAGAGCAAGGCAGGCTCCGAGATTGTATGCGGTGGTCGATTTGCCGACTCCGCCTTTCTGATTGCTGATTGCGATGATTGTAGTTTCCATTTTCTTATCCTCCTGTGATTTTTGGCTCAGAACAGCGGATCGTCCTCTGTTCCTGCGTAGGGGTTAGCACTGTCGGTCGGTGTGGTGTTCTCCTGTTTCTTCTTACCGCCTGAGAAGTGTATCTCCTCGACCTTGACTCCGATAGAAGAACGCTTCACGCCGTCCTTTTCGTAGCGGTTGTTGTGGACAGAGCCGACGAGCGTTACCATATCGCCCTTGCCAAACCAATCAACGATCACATCAGCGTTGCGGTTCCAAGCGGTGCAGGGAAAGAAGTCGGTTTCGGGATTTTCCTCGCCCTTACGCTTCGGGCGGTCGCAAGCGATAGTGAACTTGCAGAGGCGGTTCTCGCCCACGGTCTTGATTTCGGGATCGGCAGTCAATCTGCCTGAGACTAAGAATTTGTTTAACATAAGTATTTACCTTCCTTTCGTGGTTTCGGGTTTCTGTGTTCCTGTTGTGCTTTTATTATACTGTGCAATATCCCTATTGTCAAGTATAATTTTGAGAAGTTTTTGAATTTCGGCAATGCGCAGCAAATTATCTGATTTCCCCAGTGCAGCTTCACTATATTTTCGATTATACTTGACATATCCCCACTAATGTGATAGAATAGCTGTAATAACCGATCAAGGGGTGATCTGATGTATAAGCACATTTGCCAGATCTGCGGAATGGAGTTTGAATCGCCGTCCGCCAGAGCGAAATATTGCATCTACTGCCGTGACAAGGCACAGGTCATGCGGAATAAGGCATATAAGGAGAAGAAGCAAGCCGGAGAAGCTGTTGCGATCGGCAGTGAACAGATATGCTCTATCTGCGGAAAGCCTTATAAGGTGACAGCAGGCTCTCAGAAGTATTGTAAGGAATGCCAGCAGAAGCAGGCTCGTTCCAAGAAAATTTCCTCAAACGCACTGTATGCCAAAGCGAATTACAAAACGCTGAAGCTGTATGTGTCCGCCGAGGAGCGTGATGCGATCAAGGCTTATGCGGAATCGCTCGGTATGAGCGTGAATAAGCTGCTGCTCACGGCATTGGAAGAATATCAAAAAGCTCACAAGCAAGAGGGATAATAATGTTTTTAGATACTCTTATGAACATGAAAAAATATGGAAAACTGTTTAGCCTCAGTATTAATGAGAATGAGTATTATGAGTTTACTTCAAGTGAAGATGCAAATAGATGGGGGCACCTTTTATATGATGATTGGGCAAATGAATATGTAAAACTTGAGGGAACAAATGATTTTCATAATACTCCAATCTTTATATATACTGGTACTGCTTATTGTGCAATAAATAAGTACAAACGTGGTATAGAGACCTCAATTCCGCCGTCATATGTGAAAATGGCTGATTTCAGCATTCCTGATGCTATTCACTCTGCACCTCATATTCCAAAGAAAATTGTAGTATATAGAATTATCTCAGGATATATTAATGAATATTTTAAGAACATCGATGGGGTTTTCAGTCCATTACTTGAAAAGGCTTTTTTAAGTTCAAGTATATTATCCGACAAAATAGTCGAAAACATCTCAACTCTTAATGATCCGGAACATCCTATTCTGCTGAAAATATATGTACCAAATAACACAGAAGCTGTATTTGTGAACTCTATTGGTGATTTTCCCGATAGTGCTGAAGCTGAGCTTCTTATTAATCACAATCACTATTTATATCCAATTAAATATCCTTACATCAATAAAGATCACAACTTATTATGTGTTGAATGTTTCTTAAGTAATAAACCCTTATAGTGTATCACTCCAAATCCCCATTCTTTTTACGCTTGCGGTCTTGCTGTTGCTCATTGCGTTCCTGACGGAGAAATTCCTCAATGGTACGCTGTGCGTCGGCAAGATCACGCGCCCGCTTGTCCGCTTCACGAAACTGCTGATCTTTCAATGAACGCTCCCCAATAAGGGCGTTTATTTTTTTGTCCAGGCTCTCCACGGTCGGGATATGACCGGAGGGGTAAAGCTCCAACACCTTAGTGCGGATTTGCCCGTATTCGGTAAGCTCTGCACTGTATTCCTTGCGGTACTTCTTCGCAGCACTTCCGCTGAGGGCTTTCAGCTCCTCACCGTACACTTTCAGCTTGCGGTATTTTCGCAGGACTTTCAACTTCACCTGTAAGTCCTCGATCTCCGTTTTCATGTCGTTTAGCTCGGAGAGAAGTCCTCGGCTGTGTGCGTATTCCGATATAGCTGCTTGCTTTATCTGATCAGGCTCAACACCATACTCGGCTATCACATTCTTTGCGATACTGGCGAGCTTCATATTGCCACGGTCGATAGCGTCCTGAACAAACCTGTTCGGGGCTTTTACCGTCCGTTCTTTTATCTTCGTCCTCGGCACATAGATCCAACCGCCCTGATACTGTGCGATGCGGTTCTTGATCGTTTCAGTCTCGTAAAACCACCCAAGCGTTTTTGCTCTGGTCATCTTCGCTCTCGGATTGCGTTTCTTCTGCTCCGCAAGCATAAATTTCAGGTCGATCTTGTGGTCGGGATTATACTCGACAAGCACACCGAAATCGGCGCACTTCCGCAGAAAATCATCGAAGTCCTCACTCTCTTTTATGACCTGATCTATCGTGAATTTCAGCTTTGCCTTCCACGATAGTCCCTGACGGTTCATGTCCCACTCCCAATGGCTCTTCCCCTTGCCCATTTCGGGACGCTCGACAACGGAGAGATGGTGCCGCTTGCACACCTCGTCAGCAAGTGTGCGGAGCTTGTTGTATGACCTGTCTTTCTCGGTATATCTGCGGTTCTCCAATGTCTCGAAAGTTAGCCCGTTGATGAGGTTAGTATTATTGAAAATACAATGCAGATGAACATGACCTTTATCAGTATGTACTGCGAGAAAGTATTGGTACTGGTCTTTCAGGTACTTCTCACACATTTCCTTGCCGATCTCCATAGCTCTTTCGGGGGTAACTTCACCGGGCTTGAACGCCATAATGAAGTGCTGCGCAAGGACGGTGCTTCTGCCTGTGCCTGTTGCTGTGACCTCAGCAAATTCTTTGGCAGCCTTGTCAGGATCACGGCTACACATATATGTGCTGATAAGCCTGCCGTTGTCAGTCTTTTCTGCCTTAGCTATGTAGGCTATGGCTTTACCTGTTGTAGCTGTGATCGGAAATATCTTAGTTGTTGCCAAATTCGCTCCACTCCGTCCATGATATTATCCATGTCCTCACGGTAAACCTTGTCGGTACTGTTTACACGAACTGCTATCTGATTCACGTTGTTGGAAATACTGCGAACAAGCCGTAAAAGCTCCTGCATATCTTCGGTGCTGAATTTCACAACAAGTGTATCAAAGAATGCGATACGCATAAACTCACTCTTAGACTTGTATCTGCTTAGTTTGAATTTCTGCTCAAGGAAGTCGTATTCTTCCTGTGTCAACCGTACCTGAACGCTCCGTGTTCGCTTGATTTTCTTCTTCATTTTCTCTCCTTTCTGTTCGGGGTCTTAGGGGCAGCGCCCTCTGACAAGCATCTGCGCTGGCGGTACTCAAATCTCAAATTTGTAGTGCGCCAGTGCCGTGCTTGCTGGTTTTGAAACCGCCCTGATCGGGCGTTTTTCAAATTGAGCCTGCGGCTCTCGGATTTTTCCCACTTTATATGGGAATTGGAGCTGTACGACTGTGCGCACACACCCCCTCACTTTACTACCGTGAAAATTGAAAAAGTGGGAAAGAAAAGCGGAAATATTCACAAAAAATTTACAATTGTGATTGGCGTGAATTTTACTTCCGATATGTTCCTTCTCACCATCAAATTGTGTCATACCTTGACCGATTCTGCCTGCCGTGATATAATAAGGAAAAGGAGCTGAGGTTTATGGCAGCTATGCGGTTCACGATCAGGTCGGAAACTGACCTGATAAAAGCAATAAACAAGTACGGATTTCTGCCGTTCTTCCGAAACAGTATCAAAGGCTTTTCCATAGAGGAGCATATTGCACCGGAACACTGGTATTACTCTGACAGCGGACAGTGGGACGCTTGGGAATGGAAAAGTCCGGTCATTCAGAAAACAGGCTGTGCCTATGGAAAGTTCTTTGAACACAAAGCGGTCTATATCAGCAAGGAGTGGTTTCCCGACTTTGCAAACTATCGCCGTGACGGATATGACTTCGATGCAAGGTACGATGAGGGGCTTGCAAAACATACAGATAAAGTCTTCTATGATCTGCTTGACAATAACGCTCCGATCATATCCAAAGAACTGAAAAAGCTCGGTGATTATCGCAAGGGCGGCAATAAAGGATTTGATACTTCTATCACCAAATTACAGGAGCAATGCTATATTATCACAAGCAACTTCGTCTATATGACCGACAAGAACGGGCAGCCCTACGGGTGGGGTGTGGCAGAGTATTCTACTCCCGAAAAGTATATGGGTGATAAATTTACGGATAAGGTCTATCAGAGGGAACCGGAAGAATCTTACAAGCTTATCCTTGAACACCTGAAAAAGATACTGCCCCAGGCAAGTGAGGAGCAGATAAAAAAGATACTGAAATAAAACAAGAGCTGCACCTTGACGATGCAGCTCGATTTCGTTGTGATTGTCTTGACACTAACTGCCCATTGTAGTATAATAGAGCAAGTGTGTAAATGCAGGAGGTTATAGTTATGATGGACTCTATCACAGTCGGTGCTAATATCAGAATGACCGAAGCGGTCACCGGAGATTATCCCGTCGGCTCTACGGCAACAATACTTTACATAGACGAAATGGACAATGTTTTTATAGAATGGTCGGATGGTAAGCTGTCCAAGTTCTCGGATAAACAGGTCATACACGGATTTGAGAAGATCACGCCTAAGTATTCCGCTCCGATACAGGAACATATTGAGCGTATCACACATTACGAAAAGATAATGGACAGGGTTCAGGCACTGGACAGCAACTCACCTGAACACAAGAAGCTACTTGGTGAGCTATCTGCCTATTACATCAGTGATGCTTGGAAGCGTGACTTTGCTGCCGATGAAGCAGGACTTCTCCCAAAAGACCTGAAACGTGGCGTTCTCTCTGAGGATGGTATTTATAATCTGCTCGAAGAATCCTCGACTGACTAAAACATGGTATCAGATAGTGAAGCTCTCAACTATGAGGGCTTTTTCTTTTCAGCAGATTGACCTTTCAAAGCCTTGTTGTTCAGAAAGATTTATGATTCTCTTTCCAAGCTTCTCCGCATACTGCATTGTTTTATATGCTCCGCCGCTTTCGCGCTGAATACAGCACACAATAAGGTCGGAACGGTAAACAAGATACCTGTTCCTGATCAGGATAGCTGCCTTCGGGTGAGCTTCGGACGATTCCTCACATACCTCGACTTCATCATAGTAGTCGAGGTATTCTTTTTCGTTATCCCGATATTCTGCTTTCATGTACGGCAGAACCAGAGTAAAATGCGTGTTGCCGTATCCATATTCACGGACAGCTCTTTTGATAGCAGCAGAAGCAAGAAGATCAAATTCTCCATCACGCCCTATGAGAAATTCGACGTACTCTTTCTGCGTGATAATGTCATGCAGGAACTTATCAAGTCGATTTTCTATTTCTGACGCTCGTTCAATGCTTCTATGTCCGAAAAAACTTACGGTATAAATGTTCAGCATTTCGGTATACCTCGCTTTAAATAATATTATAATTATTATATCAAGGTATCAAAGTGGTGTCAACCTGACTGCATACAAAAGAAGCCTAAAGTGGTATGATAATAGTGAAAGTGAGGTATTGCTATGGCTATTATAAAAACTTCGTTTACGCTTCGCCTGAATCTGATCGACCACGCAAAGATCAAGAAGATCGCTGAATCACAGAATCGCTCCATGACTAATATGATCGAAACTCTTGTGAAAGAAAAAATAAAGGAATATGAAAAGGAGAATGGAGAGATCGAGCTTACTGATGAGGATATTATCGGTGAATGAGTGCTTACCAGCCATTGTGACCGACTTTGATCCCAGTGGGTTCAAAGTTTCCCCATGATGAGAGCTGTTAGTGTGTAACGGCTCTTTTATTATAATTTCTGGTTATATCCGGTCTTCCGGTGTAATAATAATCAGACAAGCATACAGCTTGGCATTTGTTTGTTCCTATACAGTACCATACAGACCTGATCGGTTATTTCGATTTTACGGAGGTGATAGCTGTGTACCGGACAATAACAATAGATGACAGTCTGCAATGATTGCCTTGCGGATTTCTTCTTTGCTGTAACAAATGCTGAGATTGTATGTCACTACATACATCTTAAAGGCGGTCTGAGCAGATCAGACCGTTTTTTCTATGCCGAAATGTGATAGAATGATGAAAAATCGCCTTACAGAATGAAAGTTCTGTGAAATATATTCCGTTTGGAATAATACAAAATCTGGTGCTTTATGGCTTGTATGCTGATAAACTGTATCATTCACCTATAAGGGTACAGCACAGAGAAAGTATCACAGAAATGCGGAAATACGGTGTTTTGAACGATAGCGGCTATTCCGTTCGGAAACGGTTGTTATCTGGCTTTTTCGCGCTGTTTGGGTTATAATTATGAGAGTACGCAGTCCGATATGAGGACTCCGCTCCATATGGTGAACCTAATGCGCAATAGGGTTACTCGATCACTGTATGGACAACTGAATAATGAACAGTCAAATGAACGAGTAATGTTTGATTGTCGGACGGTTTGAAACCGAATGATAGGATTACTGTGTTCATTTGCGCTTCTCCGTCCGACGGAAAGGACGGAGATTTTTATGAAAAGTATTATTCAGATTCCTCGGATTCCGCTGTTCACTGAAATAGAAGAACCTCAAAGCTATGCTATCTACATATTCGGGACGGACAATCGGCTTTTACAGGATGCAGATACCTTTGGTGATGCACTGGCACGTTATCTGAATGAGTATAATATCAGTCAGGATATGTTCGCAAGAATGACGGGTATCAGCCAGTGTACGATCTCCCGTTACCTGAAAAATGAGAGGAAGATACGGCAGCGTTACCTGTGTGCTGTATGTATCGCACTCAGGCTTCACCCGTTCAGACAGAGACACCTTTTCTTCAAAAGCGATAATCTTATCCCAGGAACATACGGCTTCAAGAACCAGGCTGATTATATCCTCTGTGATTATCTGAACGGCTGTGCTTACAATGAGAGCTACACCCTTACGGCATTTAATGACCGTATGAAGAAGCTCGGTGTGAAAACTCTTACAAATCTGACCTCTGACATGGAGGGCAGCAAGTAATGGGTAAGTTTTTCTATACGCACTTTGGAGATGATGTGCCGCGCCATATTGAGGATGAATATAACAAGCTCAGGCGCAAGGAAATGTGGATTGAGGAGAAAGAAGCGGACTTTCGGGCATATTCCGTAGATTATGACGAGCTTGTGACCGTCATAGCCGATCCCTCGACTCTTCCTATAAACGAGATTGCAGCCGAAAAAGAAGCACTATTTCAGTCTCGGCTTGACTTCCTGCCTGTTGCAATGGAAATGCTCAGAGCAGAGTTTCCGGAGGGTTATGCACTGATAAAGGACTATTTTTATAGCACGAACAAGGTGACTTTGATGTATCTTGCAAGCAAATATGGGCTTACAAAGAATATGGTGAGGTATCGTCTCAGGCTTGCAAAGGAGAAACTGAAAGAGTACATCATCTTGCACGAAAACGAATAGACAACTTTGTGCATAATGCCGATTTTCTTCTTTTTCAAGAAAAAAATCCCGAAAATCTTTCCCACTTTTCCGATTTTCACGGTAGTAAAGTGAAGGGGTTTAATGAAGCAGACATTGAACCTCTCGAATTCCTCCTTCTTTTACGAAGGCAAACTATTGAGCTGAGGGAACGGCACAGCTTCTTTGTCCATTTTCAGGCTGAGCCGTTTCCACAGATTCGCTTTTCTTTCATTTTTTTCGATGCTCTATCGAAATACCTTTCACTAAGACAGCAGAGATGCTGTCGGGAGAACCTGTGTCTGAGACTTGGGTTCTGCCAAAAACATCTCTGAATGCGACAGTTCCATTTCTCCTATTTTCATATTGGCAGATTAAACTGCCGCTCCTGTGCCGGGAGCGGATTTCCGTTCCCGACAGCTCAGGAGTACAACGCAAACATAAACACCGACAAGATAGAGAGAGGGTGTTCTATATGAATGAGATCACAATCGCTGTGAAATACGATAATGATAATCCTACCGTCAGCGGACGGGAGCTTCACGCTGCACTTGAAGTGCAGACACCATATAGAATGTGGTTTCCACGAATGTGCGAGTATGGATTCACTGAAAATGTGGATTATTCAGTGACGAACATTTTTGTTCATCACTCAAAAGGTGGTTCTCAGGGGTATATCGACCATCAGCTCACCATTGATATGGCAAAGGAGCTGTGTATGATCCAGCGTACCGAAATCGGCAAGTGCTGCCGTGAATACTTCATAAACCTTGAAAAGCAATGGAACAGTCCCGATGCGGTCATGGCAAGGGCATTGCAGATCGCAGACCAGAAGCTGGAGCTTGCTAAACAGCAGAACGGCAGCCTTATCGAAACAACTGCTGTTCAGGCAAAGCAGATAGAGGTTATGAAACCGAAAGCAGACTATTGCGATATGGTACTGCATTCCGAGGGGCTTATGCCCATAACCACGATAGCAAAAGACTACGGAAAGTCCGCAAAATGGCTGAATAAATGGCTTCATGAACACGGAATACAGTATAAGCAAGGGCAGATATGGCTTCTGTATCAGAAATATGCAGACAGAGGATATATGAAGTCAAAGACACACACTGTTTACGATAAGAACGGCGATCCTACTGCCAAAATCCATTCCTATTGGACACAGCAAGGGCGCATATTCATCTATGACCAATTAAAGAAAGATGGTATCCTGCCGCTTATCGAGAAGGACGATAGCTGAAACGCTGTCGGGAGTATCCGTTCAACGAGTACTGCCTACGGCGTTCCACACACGCCTCCTTGTTTTGAACGACGGCTGATGTGCCGTCGGGAGCTTCTATTCCTCGGAGTAGGAGCTGCCAACAGTACATCAATCTTTGGGCATAAAAATAACCGACAGACGATGTATTACAGCATCTTGAAAACTGAATATGAAACATCAACGCTATTTGTTTTCTATTTCTTCCTCCCTGAGAGGAGTGTTCATCATGGACGAAACTGTTGAAGTTCAGGAGCATCAACAGGCAGAGGACGATGTATATCGAACGATGTTTGCTGAGTATCCCGATATTGTAGGCGTAGACCAGCTATGTGAAATGCTCGACCTGAAATACAAGACGGTATGCAAGTTTGTCAGAGAAGGTAAGATACCTCGGATGCCTGATGGTCGCAAGATCAGAGTGGCAAAGATCGAGGTCATAAATTACGTTCTGCAACGCGCACAAAACAAGCCGTGAAAACCAGGTCAATGCGCCGAAAATAGAGAATTGCGGTTGGTAGGTCTTGCATTATATTACGATTCGCGCTATAATTGAGTTGTCAACAGCAGACTTCTACCGCTTTCAACGCAAGGAGGAAATAATAATGAAAGCAAGTCTGCCTTATAAGTACATCACTTCCGTGAAGAACGGAAAACAGTATGTTGTCTTTGATTTCAAGGATAAAGTGGGAAAGCGTAAGCGCAAGTGGGTGTCAACGGGACTGCCTGAGAAATGCACCAAGAAATCTCTCAACGAAGCTGTCGAGGAGATCGTAGCTGAGTTTGCAGAGCAGTGGAACAATAATCAGGTCGTGCTCAGTATCAACCGCAAGAACGATAGTGACGCCGAAAGTGATGAAAACATCATCGTTAATAATGAACTTAACAGTTTCTTTTCCGATTGGCTCACTGCGATCAAGGCGAATTCTGCCAGAACCACATTCCAGTGCTACAAGAGAAATGCAGAGCGTTTTGTAAAATACATGGCTGTTCATTATCCTGATGTGACGCTTGCCGACCTGAACCATACACATATCCAGGCTTACCTCAACCATAAAATGGACGAGGGCGTTAAGGGAAGTACAGTCAAGCAGTATTACCTTGCTTTGCATTCGGCTTTTGCCTATGCAGTAAAAATGGAAATGCTGACACAGCACCCTATGGACAAGATGAGCGTACCGAGAGCAGACAGACATGAGGCTGTCTTTTATAATGTAGACGAGCTGAATGAATTGTTTGAGGTATTCAAAGGTCACAAGCTGGAGCTTATCGTGCATATCGCAGCATACTACGGTCTGAGAAGATGTGAAATTCTTGGATTGAAGTGGGATTCAATCGACTTCAAGAAAGGTACTATCACTATCGAACGCAAGGTCGTAAGCGATTATGACGAAAGTGGACAGCCCAAGCTCTTTGTGGAGACAAGACTGAAAACAAACTCTACAAGAAGAACACTTCCGCTGATTCCTCATATCAGAGATATGCTTCTCGAAAAGAAGGATATGGATAAGCATCATAAAAAGCTCTGTGGTAAAGATTATATTACGGAGTTTGAAGGCTTTGTATGCTGTGATCCTTATGGAAAGCTCATCAGTCCAAACACGGTCACTCATGATTTTCATCAGGTGATCAAGAAGAATGGAATGAAGATGCTTAGATTCCATGATCTGAGACATAGCTGTGCGAGTCTTTTGCTTGCAAATGATATTCCAATGAAGGCGATTCAGGAATGGCTCGGTCATGCAACATTTAATATCACGGCAAATCTTTATAGCCATTTGGAGTATCATGCTAAGGTCACTTCGGCTGAAACCATTGCAAGGGTTCTCAGCGGCAAAAAGGAAGATGCTCCCACCAACACAAAGGAGACTGCGCCGGAAGAAGCATCTAAGAAGTCAAACAGCAGAAAAAAGAAGAAAGATACCCCTGCGGACAAGTCACAGACCGCAGCCGTGTAATTATATAATATACTGTGACAAAACCGAGGACGAAATAGAAAGAATCGAAAAAGAGCGATTTTGGTAGAAAAATTGGTAGAAATTTTTGGTAGAAGTCAATTATATGATTTCACGGAAGCTTCGCAAATGCCGTAATACCGAAAGAAAAAGCGTATAAAACGAAAAAGTTCATATAATGCGCTGGACTTTGTCCCGATTTTATGGTATAATAAAGGGACATTATCATGCGGTAATGTTCCTTTAATGCGTAAAATAGAGAGGACTGTATAAAATGAACGTAATGGAAGAATCCCTACAGAAACACAGAGAATGGAAAGGCAAGATAGAGGTCTGCTCAAGAGCAAAGGTAAACAATGCAAAAGACCTGACGCTGGCTTACACACCAGGCGTTGCTCAGCCTTGCCTTGAAATACAGAAAGATCCTGACCTTTCATATGAACTTACAAGACGTGCAAATCTTGTGGCTGTTATCACAGACGGCTCTGCTGTGCTTGGTCTTGGCAATATTGGCGGTCTGGCAGGTATGCCTGTTATGGAGGGCAAGTGTGCACTTTTCAAGGAGTTCGCAGACGTTGACGCTTTTCCACTTTGCATAAAGTCCAATGACGTTGACGAAATAGTAAACACTATCGCCATGATATCAGACAGCTTCGGCGGTATAAATCTTGAAGATATCGCCGCTCCAAGGTGTTTTGAGATAGAGGCTAAGCTTAAAGAAAAAGTTGATATCCCTGTTTTCCATGACGATCAGCACGGAACTGCTATCGTTGTCGGTGCGGCACTTATGAACGCCTGCAAGGTAGCTAACAAGAAGATAGAGGATATCACACTCGTTATAAACGGCGCAGGTGCAGCCGGCTGTGCTATAGGAAAGCTTTTGCTTTCTCTTGGTATCGGCAACCTTATCATGGTAGACCGTGAGGGCATAATCTGCGAGGGCGACAATTATCTTAACGAGGCTCACGCTGAAATGGCAAAGGTAACAAACAAGAACAAGCTTCATGGCTCTCTTGCCGACGCACTCAAGGGTGCAGACGCTTTCGTAGGTGTTTCCAAGCCAAAGCTTGTGACCGCTGAAATGGTTAAATCCATGAACGATAAGCCTATACTTTTCGCAATGGCTAACCCGACTCCTGAGATAATGCCTGACGAGGCAAAGGCGGCAGGTGCGTTTATCGTTGGCACAGGACGTTCAGACTTCCCTAACCAGATAAACAACGTTATCGCTTTCCCCGGAATTTTCAAGGGTGCGCTTGCAGTAAGGGCTTCTGACATCAACGAGGAAATGAAAATGGCCGCAGCAAAGGCTATCGCAGGCTGTGTTCCTGAGGACAAGCTCAGTGCGGAATTTATTCTGCCGAACTCTTTTGACAGATCAGTACCGGTCGCTGTGGCTGAGGCTGTGGCAAAGGCTGCAAGAGAAACAGGCGTAGCAAGAATTTAGGAGGTTTTTCAAATGGAAACGATCAGCTACACTCCAAAGGGAGTATGTTCAAGAAAAATAGATATCGAAGTAGAGGACGGTATCGTAAAGAAAGTGCATTTCACAGGTGGCTGTAACGGCAATACACAGGGTGTATCAAAGCTTGTTGAGGGCATGAAGGTTCAAGACGTTATTGACAGACTTGAGGGTATCGACTGCAACGGACGTGGCACATCATGTCCTGCTCAGCTTGCTGAGGCTTTGAAGTCTGCACTCTGATTTAACACCAAACAAAAAAAAGGGCGAACACTGTTCGCCCCTACAGAAAAAATACACGGACTGCATTTTGTGTGCAGTCCGTTTTTTTTGTACATATTCTAATTTTCTGTCGCTGTGCTTTGAGTGAAACTCATTGAAACAAATCCCGTACCAGTCACCGTAATATTGGTATGATTACCGTCAGACCACTGCTCTGCACTGTTAATGCCGTTCGTTCGATAGAACTGAATGTCATATTGATTTTTCTCGGCAGAATTGACTTTCAAAGTTGCAGTGGCTATGCCAGAACTGTCCTTTGAAATAGTCAGATCATAAGTATTCTTAAACCATGGGCTGATATCAACATAGTTCGTATTCCAAGTCAGGGTGACAGTCCCCTCGCCACTGCCTGACAGGCGGTAGTTGAAGCCGTCAAGATCTTTAGGCGAGGTAGCATTGTCGATGAATGTGCCTGTCCATGTTGCTGATGTGTTATTATTTATATAGATAACGCCAAGCTTTGCGGAGAGCGGTTTCAACTCAGCCTGATTTGTAGGAGTGGCTGTCACTCTCATGTATATGTCAGACTTTGTGAGCTGTAACTTATCAAAAGTCAGCACAAATTCATGCTTGTTGAAATCGTCAGCCATAAGTTTCAAAAGTGAAAACTCTATTTTTGAATTGCTTCCAAAAGTCTTTTTTTCACCATTATATTCAACTGAGTATTTTGCAGCTTCTTCTCCGGTAACGGCATTTCCGTTGCTGTCCATAAGCTCGACTGTCAAAGTGTATGTGATATCCTTGTCATTATGCTTTATCAATGTTTGCGGATAGTTGCACACATTGACTGTCACACAAGGCGAGTTTTCCATACTGCTAAAAGTTATCGTCCTTGGAAGATCATTTTCATCTGTTGTAAGATAATTAGATGAAAACAGCATACCTGCTCCCTTTTGTGTGGACACAACTCGCTTTACACTTGAAACGCTGGTATAAGCCGCCAGGACGCCAATAGTACTGAGTGCGGCTGCCGCAAAAGCTATCCATAATGCAAGCCACGATCTTTTAAGCTTTTTTATAAATTGGTCTTTCATAACAGCCACCCTCCTCTCTATTTTGTGATTTATTACTTTCTCTGAACTGTCAGGTAGACCATATCAGTTTCTTTATTGTTTTGGACGTTTTCATTCCATTTTACTCTTATTATAAAATAATCGCAAAACGGATCTTTATTGTCAATTACCGTCAGTGTATCCGATTGCCAATAAAGTGCTTCGGAATTTTTCTGAACATTGCCGTAGCTGTCATAAGACTTTTCGTGAAGTGTGCTGTTAGCAAGTATCTCCGAGCCTTGCTGATTGAGATAATGTCCCGAGATCTTATTGCCGTCTATTTTGTAATAAAACGTTTTATTCTCTTCATCTGAAACATAAACGACAGCTTCTGATTTTTCAGTTTCACTGACGCTTTTCGCACGATATATCTCATACTCAAAAGGGATATTCGTTGTATGTGCAAGCTGTATTTGATATTGTTGCACGTCTGCCCCGCCTATGCCGAAAACAAAGTCTTTATAACTGTCGTTCTCAACATCTATATCTGCCATTTCAAGATTTGCCACAGATTCTTTATTTCCTGCGGTGATATAAAGCTGAGTAGGGGCATTTATTTTTGTTGTAAGAGCAATAGAACGTTTGTGAGTAAACCACGCATAAACAGGCAGTGCCACAAGCAGTACCACCGAAATGGATACTGCTATGACTAGCTGGAGCTTCTTCTTTTTTTCTAATTTTCTGAATTTTCCCAAAATGCTTTTTGTCATAATTTTCTCCTGAAAATGCCTGCTTATTATGAATTTATAAAGCCTGTTTCTATTTTTGCGTTTGTGTAAACAACATAGTCGCTTGAGGTAGTTCCATTAACAACTGAGTTGTTGTCATTAAGCAATACTGCGGTAAGCTCAACTCTATAGTTCGCATAGGTAAGTCCCTGCTCCTCAAAAGCCTTGCCTGTTTTTACTGTAAATTTCGTAACGGCTGTGTTTTGTTCTTCGCCATTATAGTCAGTGGTAAAAACGCACTCCTTGCCATTCAGACCACTGCTTGATGTGGCGTTTTCCAAAGTAAAGCTACTGAGGTATTTGCTAATATCTTTTGTCTGCTTATATTCGCCACTATTGTCCTTAACATACAACCTCATTGTATACTGTATTTTTTTGCCACTGTCCTTTGTTGATCGACTCAAAGCAGACAGATCATAGATAGCATTTGCTGTTATTGCCATTTCTTCTGTAGTCATATCTTTGGCATTGATACCAAGCTGCGAAAATGGTGAATCCTTCGACTCAAGAACCGTTGACTCTGCAACGTTATAGTTTAGCTGTGCCACCGTCATTGCCTTTCTATAGTAGCGTCTGGCAGGCATAACTCCACTTGCAGAGATAGAGCTGTTCTCAATATTGTTCTGGCTATATGCAACATATGACGACGCATTTACGCCTATACCGGTTTTTGTATCCCCGTCCTTACGCTCAGGAAACTGATCTATGATCCCTGCAGTACCATAAGTTAAGCTGATATCAGCCTTGACAGTTATAGAACCATTTGTGTCACTATTGATATAATCGTAGACCGAATCGGGATACATCAGCATATAGCTGTCTTTAGCTTCTGAAAGTGTCTCAGTCTTGCTTATTTTTGCGTTTGATAACTCTGTGTCTGAACTGTTTAAAATACTGTAATCAACATTCACCGAAGTTCCTGCAATGATCTTTGCATTAGCTCCCGCATCTTTTTCATCAAAGTTCTTCATAGAGAATTTAAACGCCTGATACATATTGAAATCGTCACTCTTATAGCCATTAAATGTATCTCTAAGGCTCCGATCAATGCTTATCTTTGAAGTCATTGTCGCACGGACAAAATTATTTGACGCTGTTATCTCCTCTGGGTCATGAGCCGTCACACTTACTAGCTGTGTAAAAAAGTTTGCAATAACATATGCACCAGTGTCATTATTTGTCACTTGGACAAGGTTTGTAGGAATATTGCCATTGAGCTTTCTTGGCTTATTACCGCTATAATAATTCACAAAGTTCTTGATGACCTTTTTTGAACCTTCATTTTCCGGAATATTGATAGTGAGATAATAGTTCTCGCTTATTATCATTTCGTCATTATCATTTTTTGGTGTATCACTATTCGCTGAAACAGTTATCTTATAAGTGCCTGTTTCATTCTCACCAGCAGGTCTATAATACTTGCCGTCGCTTGTTTTTACAGTAGCTGTAGCTTCATCATCTGCCTCAACAAGTGTTCCGTCAGATGATTCTTTAGCTGTTACCGACGCATATCTTAACAGTACATCATTCATTGTAACCGGTTTAAAGCCACTTATATTTGTCAAGTCAAGCTCACCGGTTGTTTTATTAAACTTAGCATCACTTGCGGTAGAATGATAAGTCTTGTCATTGTTATTTGCATCAACAAGAGTTAGCTTTGTATCATCGGTAAGCACACCACTGTCAGTGGCACTATCACCAATAAGATAAAGCTTTTTATCAAAGCTCCAAAGCAGACTATCACCGTTATTGAGCATTTTTTCCCATTCGTTAGCGGATTTGTAATAGGAATACTTAAAATAAGTAGTAACAGGTGCATCAAAGCTCTCAAAAGCAAGCTTTGTTTTATCCGTATAGTGAGAATGGTTATAGTCTGTGCCTGAGATAACGTAAGATTGGAAGCTGAAATCAAGCACCTTTCTTACAAAAACAGGAATATGAAGTCTAAGAGCAGTTTTGTCACTTCCCGTTGGGTCGATATAATCAAGAGTAATGACAGTAAATCTGTTTGTGCCGTCATTGTCATACTGACCGTCTGTGACCTTGAAATATCCTGTCTTGCTGTTAAACGTAAGAGTGCTTTTGTCTGATTTTTTCAAAACATCGTTATCATACACATAAGTCGCTGTGCTTACATTCATAAGATCTGTTGTTTTCAGCTTATTTGAACTGCTGTCGCAAACATCACAATTTGTCAGAACTGAGATATACTTTGCGAGCATTTGTGTGATATTCAACGATGAGTTATCATCTATAAGCAAAACTGGAAGATCATTCAGCTGCTCAACGTTAAGCTCAGAAGCTTTGCCGAATGTTGTAAGCTTTGAATTAGCCAGATCCTCTGCATATGTCTTTATGGTACTGTTTATGCCATAGGATTTTTTGGCTGTGCCATTCGTATAGGAAGCAGCGTCACTAATGATAGTCTGCATATTTCCGCCAACAAAATCACCTGCGAAAGTCTTACCGCCGACAGGAACGCTTGGGTTTATATTGACACAAGGTGAATAGATATGAACGTGCGTGCCGCTTCCCTCGCCGATATTTTTGGTATTGTCCTGAGTACAGTTGTAGTCGGAGTGAACTGCGGTGAAGCTGGCAGGTATCTGTGAAGCATTATACTGTATATCAGGTAAACAATCCGTGTTATTTACCGATACTCCAATAAATTTATATGATAGATTTTTATCATAGTTCCAACCTATCAAGTTAGAAACAGATACGCTGTTGTTGCCTCTTACATAGCCTAATTTATTTATGAGAATATCATAAGCATATGTATTGCCGCCGTCGTTATGACCGATCACGCCGCCTACACCTGCACCATTGGACTTATCTTCTGCTGAAAGAGTAACATTGTTGACTTCACAATCAGATATCTTCAGATCACCATTAGCTTTTATACCAACATAACCTCCGATACCTGCATCACCAGTTTTAGCAATTGGTATACCTATCGTTGCATTTTTTACAGCAGACTTTGATAAGGTCGCAGCCGCATTCTGTGTGCCGACCATTCCGCCTGAACTTGTATAGCCATAAACACCGCAAGCTGATGTTTCAGATGTTCCTCCATAGTAACAGTCTTTGATAGACAACTGGTTTTTGTTTATTCCAACGAATCCACCGGCATTACTACCATAAACATCGACGCTGACGCTTGTGTTTGTTATTGTGCAGGCTCCGTTAGACAGTCCTATAAGACCGCCCTCGTTCATTGTCTGGGTTGCAAGGGGTTTATTGTCTTTTTTTGAACCGATAAAGCTGTCTTTATTATAGGCTGTAAGCTGAACATTGCTTATTGTCGTTTTGATATTTGCAGAACCTGCGATTCCACCTACGCCAAACCAAGTTTTTGTGCCTTTATCAAGATTAGCAAATTCAACTTTATTAATTATTATCTTAGAATCCTTAACAGCGAATTCGTTGCCTTTCTGAGAATTTCCCACAAGACCGCCTGTTTCAAATCCGCCATACACATAAACGCCACTGTTTTCAGACTTAACGTTACTTATATTGATATCATTTGTTGACTTTCCTATAAGTCCTCCCACAGTATATGCACCATATATTTCAAGATCGGTCAATGTTATTCCGCTAAACGTGCAAGAACTCTGTACTCCGCCAACAATACCACCTGTAGAAAGGTCTTCATTAACATACGATTGTCCATCGTTGTTATACGTCTTAACGCTGATCTTGCCGGAAAGCTTAAGGTCATTTACAATTAAAGCATACGTTGAACAGTTTATCAGCCCAACTCCTTTTACGGAGGCAAATGCGGTACGATATTTATAGTTATCCACATCTTGAAATTCAATAGTGTTACCGCTCTTGTTATCCGTTATTTTCACAGCATAGGCTTTTATATCTGTATCGAGCTTTATAGTCTGATCATTTCCCTGGATAGCTGTCAAAGACAAAGTATAATCACATTTAATGTCGCCCAAGTTACTATTTGTTGCATCAAACAACTGATTTATACCACGAAAACCGGTTCCGGTGAGGTCATAGGTTCCATTTCCTGTGAGTTTAACAGTAAAGTTCTTATTTAATTCGTGTGCCCACTTTGCTTCATAAAGACCTTTTTCACTTGGCTTTGTATATTTTTTTAGCATTACAGAATTTTTCTTTTCATATTCCCTGCTTGTAGCCGTAGCCCTTTCAAGTCTTTGATAATCTGAGAGCGCAGTTTTGTAATCTTTATCATCAGAAGTCAATGTAGCTGTGCCAACTTTTGAATAGTCTGCATTTCGAGTAAAAGTATAATGACCATAGCCGCAAGTATTGTTTTTACGGTCTGTATATCCCATACCGGACTGTGATATGATAGACAGCATAAACAACGCTTGTGCATTAGGTACTTCAATAGTATTGGTCGTGCCGGCAATAACATTTAATTTTTCTTCATCACTTAGCTCACTCTTAAACTGCGTGATGAGATAATTTTTCCTGCCATTGTTAAGGTTAGTTGACTTACCAAACGTTGTTCCCTCTTCGATAGCAAAGCCGTTTACAACTCTGCCTATATATGGATTGATAAAAAGATTGGTATATACGTCTTCACCCACTGCCACAGTATTGCTGATTGTAAGCGCACTATCTTTGGCAACGATGTCCATATTTCTGAAAATAACGCCGCCGTAAACTATGGCACCAACATATCCGCCTGCAGTAATGAGATGTTGTTTGCTGTTATCGTTATTCGCAAATTTTATATTAGGATTTGTTACCTTGACATTATCAATGATATTATCTCCACCGAACACAACGCCCATAACACCGCCATAATACTCCGTCTTTCCGGTACTATAGTTTAATTTATTATTATTGTTTTTTGAAAGCGTTACTTCTTTGGTATATTCTATATTGATATCTTTTACAACACTTCCGCTGCTGAACCTGATGAGCGGGCTTGCAGAATTATTGGTGATAGTTGGATATGTTCCGTCGGATCTCTTCTGTCCAACAATAACGCCCCTGAAAACGTAACTGTTTGATGTTCCACCAAGACCTGCAAAAGAACTGCCAAGAACTATATCATCATTTATCTTGTAATAAGCCTCGCAAAGATATTTGATCATGTTATCTTTTGAAACTTTTTCCTTTCCGCTTACGAAATTGCCTGTTTCATCATAAGTATAAGTTTTATGATTATTGCCTTTACAAAAAGCACTATTAGCATTAACAGTCGATTTATCGGCAGAAACATTTGCATTATAGTTTACTTCCCAGCCATTTGTGGGTGCGGCTGTACTGATAACTCTTGCGACCTCTGCAAGTGTGGAAGCGTCAAGGATATATGGATCAGAGTATGTTCCGCAACCCTCGTCAAGATATGGTCGCTCAAGGTTTACGTCCATCTCATCATAGTTTTGGGTGGTATTATACGATATAGCAACATATGGCTTGTAACTTGTAAAGCTATATTCCTCTGTTGCGTTATTTTTGACAGGGGAAGTATACCTGTCATCTTTACTCCAATCACCATGATACTTATTCTGCCTGCTCACATTATCTACACGATTCTTTATGGTGTCAGACACTTCTTTTCCGTAGGTTACATTATGCTTAATATTGCCAGCTGAGTCTTTACCCCAATCGTCGTCCCATTTATAGTTGTATATTGCAGAAGAGCCTGCACCGTCAGAATGCTGAAAGCTTTCAAGCAAAGTAGCATTTTTGAAAATTGAATTTACATCACTTGCGTCAAGCTTGATATTTGAGAAAGTCAGAGATATATTTTGACCCTTTTCGCTTCCTACATTGCCTATAAGGCTTGTTGCAGCATAATCCTGACCGCCTTTATCATATTTAGCAGTAGTCATACTGTGTTTTTTCTGTGACACATTCTGTATAGTGATCTCTGTCATGTTGCCTATCTTATTTATAAGCAAAGGGGCATAAGAATTTTCACCATTTAAACTTAAAGAAGTATCATTCACATACAGATCATCAAGAACGATACTGCCGGTAATTTTGACAGATTTTTTTGAAGTATTGGTGTCGTCAGCAACCGAGCCACAAACCAATGCACCAGAGCCATTATTAACTTTACCGATATTTCCCTTAAAGGTCAGTTTACCACTTATGGTAACAGCTCCATTTTCATTTCTGAAAAGTCCGCATTGCATCATGTAATGTTGTGTACGAGAATCATCGTTTTTACTAGGATTAACACTATCATTACCATTCGTATGACGAGGATGGTTATTATTTAACACTTTTTCAGACATATTAAAGCCTTTATTGTCAAAAATAATAGTTGAACTTGAACTAATAGTTAGGTTATTCGTATCAACAGGATAATAAGAATATCTACGCAAATCTATTGTTTCATCTTTAGGGAAACCAGGGTCTTTATCACAAATATATTTTTTTATGTTTGACGCCGCAAAAACTCTTGCACTCCATACAGTAGCTTTAGCTCCGCCTGTTTCATTATCATAATTTGTCCTGTATACATCAAGATTATAATAATACCTTGCACTTGGATTTGATTTCCAATCAGTGGCGTTACTTTTGTCTTTTTTAGTCTGATTCTGATAAGTATTGCAGTTCTTTCCGTCCGTATAGAGTAATCGCTCTCCGCTATCTGTAACAGCAGGAATAGAAATTATGGCGTTCTGACCTGATACAGGGTTTGCAGCATCACCATAAATACTTGATCTAGTTATTTCATCAAAATATTCACATTTGCTCAAACTGAGTTCTGTACTGTCATCTATAACATAGCCTTTATCACCTATTCCAGTCAGTTCAAAATATGTTGCATCTGAACCACAAATAGCTTTATTATAATTAATTGCATTCATATAATCAAAACCATATGAATCATAGCTTCTTCCAAATAGTGTTCCTGAAAGCATACCAAATCTAAAGCAACGACTATTAGAAATTTTAACATCATTTGCGAAATGGATAGTTTTAACATTCCAATATCCTGTTGTTGAAAGAACGAGACCTCCAAGCTCATAACTACTAACATTTAATTTAGAATTCGATATTTTCAAATCAGAAAGCGTAACCTTGACCCTATACCAGTTATGTCCCAAAAAGCCACCACTTGTGCTTCCTGTTTTATTTACTTTGGTTGTAATTGTCAAACCATTGATGTCTACTTTTTTTATATCTATTTTATTACAAATCGTTGTATTCGTTTTCAATCCTTTGTCATCAACTGCTTTAACTTCAGCAATAAGTCCGCCTACTCTTGCATTAGAGCCTGTATGTTTATCCTCAATTGAGCCTTTGACCGTTACTTCATCAAAAACGATTTTTTTTGTAATTTCAGTTTTTGCTCCATCAACAATTCCAATAACTCCGCCCAAAACAGTGCAGTCATTTGCTTTTGTACTGTTATATTTAAGGGTGACATTAAGAGTACAGTTATTGAATGAAATGTCGTTTGTTGCACTAGCAACATCAGTAACATACCCCACAAGACCGCCAACAAAGTTTGTAAAATCTCCACTTGGAGATGCGGTCACATCAGCGGTCACGCTGTCAATAGTCAAAGCTCCGCTGTTGTATGCAGACACAGAACCAATATAACAAGCATCACCGCCAGAAGCATTGTCACCGACAATATTTAAGTTTGAAACAATCTTTAAATTGCTTATTTTTGCACCGCTTGTCTTTGCAAAAAGTCCATTATGAGTATGGAAAACTATCTTAGTGTCTTTGCCTACGCTCATAGTAATTGTATGACTATTGCCATTCAGAGTGCCTGTGAATGTATCCTCACCATTATCACGCATAAAGCCGGTTAGACCTGTGTCGCTTATATCAACATCTGCACTAAGGCTGATATT
>ERZ827528.187-NODE-187-length-82470-cov-8.886732_pt1 | contig 82470 bp, 69 predicted proteins | sample MGYA00519768_ERZ827528 | MGnify/ENA primary metagenome ERZ827528 (study PRJEB31778, sample SAMEA3449343) | human gut metagenome | biome: human gut; feature: human-associated habitat; material: faeces | place: United Kingdom | collected 2010/2012 ...
TCAAGTGGTTAAGACACCGCCCTTTCACGGCGGTAACATGGGTTCAAATCCCGTACGGGTCATTTTGCCGGTTTAGCTCAGTTGGTAGAGCATCGGTATCGTAAACCGAGGGTCACTGGTTCGAGTCCAGCAACCGGCATCCAGAGTACTTTGAGTCTGTAGTGATACAGGCTTTTTTTGTTTAATTATAGACAGCGAACAGCTTGGCAATTGCATTGTTGAGAACCAAGGCAGGCAATTGCATCATGTACAAGTTTATCTATGACTGTATCGTCCCATGGCAACCTGTGGACATAAAAGACATTGATAATTAGACGACCGCTGCTTGATTACAGCTTCGGCTGGTCAGGCAAGTTGTTTTTATCTATGTAAATTGTGGTCTGAAATCCGTTAGGTTTTATAGCTCACAAGCCACTGACTTTAGTCGGTGGTGGTTGACAACAGACATCATTTTGCAGTTTTGGTAACTGGTTATTAAAATAGCGGTGCATATCCAATAACCTGAGATAATGATGCTATCTCGGGCTATTTGTGTACACACCGCTGTTTTAACGACCGCTTACAAATCAAATTTGTCATCAGATTGCTTGAACGACCCAATGAGCAACCCTTCAATAATCAATATCTGAAAAAAGTATTGCGTATTTCTTCGATGTTGTGTGTTTGAGTCAGACAAAGCATCAGCAAGATTCTGGCTTTAAACGGGGTTAAAGTATTTGAGCCGATAAAGTGGTTCTTCGGGTCAAAAATTTGCTCATCAAAAACGATTGAGTGAGGAACGCGGGAACTTCTGACGATAACTATGCCGCTTTCAGCTAATTCATCAAGTTTTTGCATCCATGCCTGAGAATAATTGCCGCTGCCGGTTCCGATGACGACAATCCCATCGCAATCGTGTTTTAGCGCATCCAGAATATCGGTGTCGGATCCTGCATAATACGTTGCCATCTTAACTTTGGGAAAAACGTCAAATTGTTTGCTGCAAAACTTGGAACGCAGCGTGTGTTTTGTCGTTGGATGATTCGTGATGAAGACATCAGCATCGCGCATATATCCCAATGCTGCCTGTTCATTCAGACCAAAAGCATCTATTTTATGATTGTTTGTTTTTGCAATGTTGCGTGCAGAATAGATCGTGCTTGAAAACAGACACATGACGCCGCAATCGTGGGCCTTTTCATTTGCCGCAAGAGCAATTGCCTGAAAAAGATTGAACGGACCATCGGGACTCGTTGCGGTGGCAGGACGCATTGCTCCGGTCAAAACAACGGGTTTTTCAGTCGCAATCGTCAGATTAAGAAAATAAGCGGTTTCTTCAATCGTGTCGGTTCCGTGAGTAATGACGATTCCGTCAACGTCAGGACGTTTTGCCTGCTCGTTAATGGTATTGCGCAGTTTTATCCAGTATCGTTCGTTCATTTCGTTTGAATCGACCGAAATGAGCGGAACCATTTCAATTTCAGCCAGATTATTAATCTGAGGAATGGTCTCCAGAATATCGCTGACGTCAATCGTACCTGCACGATATTCTGTTGTGCGACCATCTTCTCCGCTTCCGGCAATCGTGCCACCGGTAGCAATTACGATAATTTTTTTCATTTGCTTTTGGGCGAGTTTCCAATATTTTCGAATATTGTGGCATCATTTCGCAATACCTCGCCTTCTCCTTTCTTGTCGGTCGATGAGATAACATGGATGAACCTTGTCTTGAGACAGTAATCATCGACTGGTTTGATTCTTAACAATCTCATATTACCTTAGATGATGTCTTCTATGAATGTAAAATTAGTAATAATTTAGAAGATTTTTATTAAATTCAGTCGATGAAGTCAAAATGGTTAAAATCAACCTTTGGAATTAAATGAACGTTAAATCGAGCAATAAAAAATTGCATCCGCGTTAATTGCGGTTAGATTGAAATGAAAAAAATGTTAAATAAGACTCAATTTATAAAAGATAAAATATGAATCAGCTTGACCCTATGTTGTATGATTAATATAATTATAAGCATTGAGTAAAAACTCAATCATTTAAAGTGGTTTTAGACAGCAGTTATTCGTCTGGAGGAATTTTTATGGATAATAAACCACAGGATGTCTCATTCTTTGGTCACCCACGTGGATTGGCCACGCTTTTTTTCACGGAAATGTGGGAAAGATTCAGTTACTATGGAATGCGCGCCATCCTTTTGTTCTACATGTACTACTCGGTCGCAGAAGGCGGACTTGGATTTGACAAGACCACGGCTGCGTCAATCATGTCGATTTACGGATCGCTTGTTTATCTTTCAAGCGTTATTGGAGGTTTTTTGAGCGACCGTGTCTTGGGAAGCAGAAAAACGGTCTTTATTGGCGGAGTTTTGATCATGTTTGGTCATATTGCTTTAGCAACGCCTTTTGGCAGAGTTGCGCTGTTTGTTTCGATCGCATTGATCGTTATTGGTACGGGGCTGCTCAAGCCAAACGTTTCAGGAATGGTCGGCGACTTATACAGCGATACCGATCCGAGACGCGATGCCGGCTTCAGTATTTTTGTCTTCGGCATTAATATGGGTGCTTTCATTGCGCCGATTGCAGTCGGATATTTAGGACAAAACGTCAACTTCCACCTTGGATTTTCGCTTGCAGCAATCGGAATGTTTTTTGGACTTGTTCAATACGTGATGGACGGCAAGAAGTATCTTTCAAACAACAGTCTTTACCCAAACGATCCGATTGAAGGCGAAGAGTTGAAAAAAGTCGCAGTCAAATCAGGTTTAGGTGCCGTTTTGCTCATCTTGATCCTGATCATAATGCAACTTTTTGATGCTTTGAATATCACGAACATCATCAACTTGATTACCGTTATCGCTGTTCTTATTCCGGTCTACTACTTCGTCATGATGCTTGGAAGCAAGAAAACGACCAAAGCAGAACGTTCGCGCATTTTCGCCTACATTCCTCTTTTCCTGGCCTCAATTCTCTTTTGGTCAATTGAAGAACAAGGATCGGTCGTTTTGGCATTATTTGCAAACGAACAAACTCGTCTGACGATTTTCGGGCATGCTTTTCCTTCAAGTTTGTTCCAAAGCATGAATCCGTTGTTCATCATGATTTATGTTCCGTTCTTCGCCAAACTGTGGACGAAACTCGGCAAAAGACAACCGTCATCTCCGGTCAAGTTTTCATATGGACTGTTCTTTGCCGGAATTTCGTTTGTTTGGATGATGATTCCGGGAATGGCTTTCGGGACGTCCGCAAAAGTCAGTCCGCTTTGGCTGATCATGAGCTGGGCACTCGTAATTTGTGGTGAAATGCTGATTTCACCGATCGGGCTTTCGGTAACTTCAAAACTTGCTCCGAATGCATTCAAGGCACAAATGATGAGCATCTGGTTCTTAAGCGATGCAGTTGCGCAGGCACTTAACGCGCAGATCGTGCGTTTATATTCTCCCGAAACGGAAGTCATGTACTTCGGCGTTGTCGGCATCATTACGATTGTCTTTGGAATCTTGTTGCTGATTCTTGCACCAAGAATCAAGAAATTGATGCTGGATGTAAAATAAACTAGTTTTCAGCCGGGAATTTTCCCGGCTTTTTTGCTAAATTCAGTAAAGAAACAGTTTTTGCAAAAAAGAGTTTGGGGCGAAAAAGGCGGTTATCTCGCGTTTTCAGGCGTTTTTTTAAAATAATATTCAAAAAAATCGAAAAAAGACTTGCATTAAGCTTTCAAACACGTTATTATATTTAAGTCGGGTGCGATAAGGCATCAGATGTTCAAGGTAATGGAAGGGTAGCGAAGTCTGGCTAAACGCGGCGGACTGTAAATCCGCTCCTTCGGGTTCGGTGGTTCGAATCCACTCCCTTCCACCACCATTGGGGTATAGCCAAGCGGTAAGGCAACGGTTTTTGGTACCGTCATGCACTGGTTCGAATCCAGTTACCCCAATTATATATCGCTTTGAGACAAGGGTTTTATGACTCTTGTCTTTTTTTTCATATCAAAGCAAAATTCTGTTTCGGTTTCAATTTCTCAAAAGACACGGCGTATGCGTTTTGAAAAATCATGAAGGGATTGTTCACTGGTATAGTTTCGCAAAAGGTTGTAAAATGTAAACAAGAGGTGATTTAGATGAAATTAGGCTTTATTGGTGCAGGCAACATGGCCAGGGCGATTATCAACGGCTTGATTGCTGAACAAAAAATTTCTGGTGAGGACGTGTACATACACAGTGCTCACAAAAGCAGCTATGAAAGCTATGCGAAAGAAAAAGGGCTCAATCCTTGCGAAAGCAACTCAGACGTCGTCAAAAACGCAGAGATTGTTTTTTTGGCAGTCAAACCAATCGTTTCCAAAGACGTTTTGGAAGAAGTCAGCACTGAATTTGAAAGGAAAAATCCAGTGCTCGTTTCGATGGTTACGGGCGTCAGCATTGCAGAGCTGGCTGATGCGCTGCATTTTCCGGCGGCCAAAATCATCAGAATCATGCCGAACGTAAACGTTGAAATCGGTGAGGGAATGACTGCCCTGAAGGCAGGCAAAAAGGTGACTGAAACCGAATTTTCCGAAGTAACGGATCTTTTTGATTCTATCGGCAAGACGACTGAAATGGAAGAAAAGGACTTCAGCACGTTCGTCGCGCTTGCGGGCAGTTCTCCTGCTTACGTGTATCTCTTTATCGACGCGATGTCTCGGTCGGGCGTCAAGTACGGGTTAAACAAGAGACAGGCGACTGAAATTGCGGCTCAAGCCGTTTTAGGAAGTGCTCTGAAGGTTTTGGAAGCATCCAAAAGTCCGATGGACCTTGTTGATGACGTCTGTTCTCCGGGGGGAACGACGGTAGCCGGACTTTTAGCGATGGAAGAATACGGGTTTACGACTTCTGTCATTAAAGGGTTAGACGCGACAGTTGCCAAAGACAAAAAATAATAGCCGTTTGCTTGACTTCTTGGTCTATACCAATTATGATTGAACTGTAATCAAAATTAAGAAAGCGGGTTCAATTATGAGCAAGGTTATCAAACATGCAGTAATTTATACTGGTTCAGAGAAGATTGAGGATGGTTACATCAGGTTTGACAAGCAGATCGAAGCCGTCGGCAGGATGAGCGAGTATGTTTGCCAATCTTCTGATGATGAAATTGTTGACGTTCTCGGCAAGACGATCGTGCCTGGTTTTATTGACGTTCATAGCCATGGTGGCTACGGTTTTGACACGATGGACGGCAATGCCGACGAAATCGATGAAATGGTAAATCACATGGTTTGCGAAGGCGTGACGACCTATTTTGCGACGACGATGACGCAATCTCACCAAAATATTGAAAATGCCTTGGCAGCCGTTAAGAAAGCTGCTGAAAAAAATCCCGTCATTCAGGGCGTTCATTTGGAAGGACCGTTCGTATCGCCTGTTTTCAAGGGAGCTCAGCCGGAAGAGTATATCGAAGCTCCGGACGTCGAGCTGTTCGATCACTGGAACAAGGTTTCCGGAAACATGATCAGGCTCGTAACGTATGCTCCTGAGCACAAGACTTCGCCTGAATTTGAACAGTATTGTCTGGAACACGGAATTGTTCCTTCATGCGGTCACAGCAACGCAACAAGAGAAGAAATGAAGCATTCGCGCGCAACGCATATCACGCACTTGTACAATGCTCAGCGCGAATTTAAGCACCGTGAACCAGGCGTAACCGGTCACGCTTTGCTTGAAGACAATATTCGCTGCGAAATGATTGCTGACGGATTTCATGTTTGCCCTGACATGATCAAGCTTGCCTATGAGCTGAAAGGAGCAGACAAGATTGACCTCATCACGGATTCAATGCGCGCCAAGGGCATGCCTGAAGGCGTTTCTGAACTTGGCGGTCAAAAGGTCATCGTCAAGGACAGACAGGCTCGCCTTGAAGACGGAACATTAGCAGGATCAGTTTTGATGTTTAAGGATGCATTTGCCAATATTATGAAATTCACCGGCTGCAGCATTGAAGATGCGGTCAAGATGAGTTCAGTCAACCAGGCGCGTGAATTCAACCTGACGTCCAAAGGCGCAATTGAAGCCGGCAAGGATGCAGATTTTAATATTTTCAACGATAAGATGGAACTTGAAGCAACGTACAGCTTCGGGAGGCTTTTTAAAGAATAATCAAAATTATGGAGGGTGATTTTTTATGGGTTCACCGGTTTATATTCAAATTCATAACCAGATAAAAAAAGATATTGAGGCTGGCGTGTGGGCTGTTGGTGATCGAATCCCCTCTGAACGTGAGCTTGCTTTGGAATTTAACGTTAGTCGAATGACTTTGCGTCAGGCGGTTCAGACTTTGGTCGAAGAAGGAATCTTGGAGCGCCAAGTCGGTGCCGGAACCTTTGTTGCACGTAAAAAAGTGCAGGAAAAAATGACCGGCGTGACGAGTTTTACGGAGTTGATGAAAGAACAAGGCAAAAAACCTTCCAGTCGAACGGTTTCTTATTTGGTGACGACTCCTTCTTTGAGCGAAATGGAACGATTGAAGCTTAAAGACGATGAAAAGGTTCTTCGAATGGAGCGTATCCGTTATGCGGACGAAGTGCCTATCTGTTTTGAGGTCGCTACGCTTCCCTATAGTCTCGTCAAAGATTACGAGCGCAATCAGATTACCACGTCGCTTTATCGAACGCTTGAAGAAAGCGGACGGAAAATCGGTCACGCGCAACAAAGCGTCTCTGCTCAGGTTGCATCAGAAAGGATTGCCGAGTATTTGAACATCAAACGCGGTTCGGCAATTCTTAGGCTGAGACAGATTACGGAACTTGGCGACGGGACACCGTTTGAATATGTCAGGACACAGTATGCCGGCGACAAATTCGAATTTTACCTGGAAAAGTAACGAATCGCATTTCTTTTAATTATGTCTGGCCGGAAATCCTGTGACTTTAACCATGGGATGGATAGGCTCACTATGATATAATACTTGTAGATAGTAATTGACTTAGTAACTGCATCACTAAGAACCAAAGTGAGTAATTACATCATTATAAGGCTAACTATCTAACAACTATTGATATATCATTCCTATGGCAACCTGGGAATGTAAAAGGCATTGGTAATTAGATAGTCACTGACCAAACAACTACGGCTTTTTGGTCAAACCATCTGTATCTATGCAAATTGTGGTTCAGATACTCAATATAAGGGTGTCTGCTCACAAGCCATCGACTTTAGCCGATGGTGGTTGACGAGGATTTGATGATAAAATAGAGTCAGAAAGGGTTTTTGAAGGGTCATACTTTCTTGAACTCATAATTCATGAATAGATAGGACATTTTAGTATGGAAATTGAATTTTTAGGAACCGGTGCCGGCTCGCCGTCAAAGTTCCGCAACGTGTCTTCGCTTGTCTTGAAACTTCTTGACGAAAACAATTCCGTTTGGATGTTTGATTGTGGTGAAGGAACTCAGCATCAGATTTTACGAACAACAATCAGGCCGCGAAAAGTTGATAAAATTTTTATCACTCATCTTCACGGTGATCACCTTTTTGGCCTTCCGGGTTTTCTCAGCAGTCGTTCTTTTCAAACGGGAGAAGAAACGCGTCCTTTGACGATTTATGGTCCAAAGGGGATTGCAAGCTATGTAAAGGCATCGATGCAGGTAACGCAGACAAGATTGTCATATCCGCTTAAATTTGTTGAACTGACTGATGAAGGAACTGTTTTTGAGGATGATAAATTTAAAGTCGAGTGCCGTTTTTTGGAACATCGAATTCAGTGTTTCGGTTATCGAATTGAAGAAAAGCCTCATCCAGGGGAACTTCTGATTGATAAGCTGCGTGAAGACAAAATTCCGGAAGGCCCGATTTACGGTCGCCTAAAAGCAGGAGAAACGGTTAAACTTGATGACGGTCGTGAGATATGCGGTCAAGATTACGTTGGTGCTCCGCAAAAAGGACGGATAGTGACAATTTTGGGTGATACTCGTCAGACACCAGCGATTTTTGATTTGGCCAAAAATGCGGATGTCTTGGTTCATGAATGTACTTTTGGTCGCGGAGACGCAAGGCTTGCCCGCAATTACTATCATTCGACTTGCATTCAAGCGGCAAACGTTGCTTTAAAAGCTGACGTTTCAAAACTGCTGCTTAATCATGTTTCGGCACGTTATGTCGGACCAAGTCTTCATCAGTTGGAAAAAGATGCAAGGAGCGTTTTTCAAAACTGTCGCATTGTTAAAGATTTTGATGTTTACGATATTCCGTTTAAGAAGGGGGTATGACAATGGTAGGTTATAAGGAATTGAAAAATTTGCAGGGACGCATTGTTTTGATAACCGGCGCTTCTTCCGGAATGGGTGAGCAGATTGCTTATCAGGCTGCAAAGAAAGGCGCCATCGTCATAGGTTGTGCGCGCCGGATAGAAAAGCTGGAAGAAGTGGTGGCAACTTGTCGAAGGATATCGGGGAATGACGCATATGCTTTTCAAGTTGACGTATCGATTCCGAATCAGATTGAGCGTGTCGTTGAAAAAGTCGAGTCAAGCATCGGACCGATTGACGTCTTGGTAAATGATGCAGGTTTTGGATTGATGAAAGAGGCTTTGGACTTTGACATGGCAATTGCCGAAAGAATGTTTCGCGTGAACGTTTTAGGATTGATGTATATGTCCAAATACGTCGCGCTTCATATGGCCGAACGAAGGCGTGGCGCGATTATCAACATTGCATCGATTGCCGGGAAGATCGCAACGCCTAAGGCCTCCGTTTATTCTGCAACAAAATTTGCGGTGTTGGGATATTCAAACGCGCTTCGTTTGGAGTTAAAACCTTTGGGAATCAGTGTCCTGACTGTAAATCCGGGACCCGTAAGAACCGATTTCTTTGATATTGCCGATGAGTCAGGACATTACCTTGATTCAATCGGGGCGCTTTCTCTTAACCCGGAAATCGTTGCCGAAAAAGTCGTCAAATCGATCGGAACGTCTAGAAGAGAGCTGAATCTGCCTGAATATATGCAGTTGGCTCATCATCTTTATGAGTTGTGCCCTCGCCTTGGCGACTATTTGGCAGGCGGAATTTTCAACAAAAAATAATTCATAGGGGGATTATTATGAAAAAACAAGGAAGATTGATCCTGGTTATCGTCTTATTGCTGATTGTTGTCATTTTCTCCTGGCTCAACGTCAGGAACGTGACCGTCAGTTTTGGTTTTACTAAAGTGACGATGCCGCTAGTGATTTTGCTCGTGCTCGCGATTTTGATTGGTGCGATAATTGCAGCTTCTTTGTCCGTTTCAACGATCGTGTCTCAAAAAAAGAAAATCAATGAGCTTGAAAAAAGCCTTAAAGCCAATCAGACGATGAGGCGCACCGATGCTTCAACAACAAGTACAAAATAGATAATTGAGGGATTAGTTTGATTGATTCAAGATACGAATGGAAAAAGGGACCGCAAACTGATCAGGATCAAACGAAAAAATTAGCCGAGGCACTAAATTTGTCAGAGCTGGTGGCCGAAATCTTGATTAATCGCGGTTATGATACAAAAGAAAAAGCAGAGAATTTTTTAAAACCAGGGCCGGAAAATCTGTACGATCCTTATTTGATGCATGATATGAAAAAAGGAACCGACAGAATCAGGACCGCAATTGTTGAGGGACAAAAAATTACAGTTTATGGCGATTATGATGCTGACGGATTGACGAGCACGTCAATCATGTATGAAGCATTAACACAACTGGGGGCGGAATGCGACTATTATATTCCGAATCGCTTTGATGACGGCTATGGCCCAAACAAAGACGTTTACAAACGTTTGATTGACAACGGAACTCAATTAATCGTGACCGTCGATAACGGGGTTGCAGGTCATGAGGCAATTGAATTTGCCAAAGAACAAGGCGTTGACGTCGTAATTACCGATCATCACGAATTGCCGCAAGAGCTGCCGGATGCGTATGCGATTATTCATCCGAAAATTCCGAATGATGACGGGGACTATCCTTTTGGAGGACTGTCCGGTGCCGGAGTAGCATTCAAGGCGGCAACGGCATTGCTTGAAGAGATTCCGCAAGAAGCTTTGGATCTTTGTGCGATAGGAACCGTTGCTGATTTGGTTCCGTTGGTTGATGAAAATCGCGTTCTTGTCAAGTACGGGTTGGAGGCTTTGCGTTCAACGGAACGGATAGGACTGCTTGCTTTATATGAAGAATGCGGATTAAAGCAAGATGAAGTCGATGAAGAAACGATTGGGTTCGGTATTGCGCCAAATCTTAACGCCTTGGGGAGAATTTCTGATGCGACAGTTGGGGTAGAGCTGTTGACGACAATGGATGAACAAAGGGCTTCAGAAATTGCAAAAAACGTGCTTCAGCAAAATATTGAACGTCAAAATCTTGTCAAAGACATCACTGCCCAGGCACAAGATCTTTTGAACAAAGAATCAAAAAATCATCTTGTGAATCTTGTTTGGGGTGAAAAATGGCATGAAGGCGTTCTGGGCATTGTTGCCAGTCGTTTGGTCGAATCAACCGGGAAACCGACGATCGTCTTGGGCGTTAATCGCGATTCCGGTCTTGCCAAGGGGTCAGGTCGTTCCGTTGAAGCGTTCAACCTTTTTGATGCATTGGATGGACACCGCGATCTTTTGGAAAAATTCGGAGGTCATCACATGGCATGCGGGCTGACCGTTTCAGCGGATGAACTTCCGAAGCTTCAAGAAATTCTTGACCAGGAAGCCAAAAATCAAAATTTGGAATCTGCAGCAAAACAAGCGAAAATTTTGGACGGTGACATTGATTTAAGCGAGGTTAGTCCTGAAATGATTCAGGAACTCAGCGTAATTGGTCCGTTCGGGACGAACAATCCCAAACCTGTTTTTTCATATCGGGGATATGTCGTCGAAGATGCAAAGCCGATGGGAAACGGAAATCACTTGAGATTAAATCTCTTAAATGATGAGCGGACAGTGAAAGTGGCGGCCGTTTGTTTTGGGGTTGGCAACAAGATTGCCGAACTTTTAGCAAATCCTGAAGCGATTAAGTTTATCGGATCGTTGTCGATCAACGTTTGGCAAAATCAGTGCTATCCGCAAATCATGATTGAAGATTTAAAGAAAACTGGTATCTCGGTTGAGCTTTTAAGAACCAATAGGCTGAAACAATCAATGTTTGCTGATAATATGACTTATGTTTTTTTCACAAAAGAATTATATGGAAAAGCCAAGCCTTATCTTTCAAAGGGTGCAAACAGCGTGCTTGTCTGCAGAAATATGGATGCCGTTTCGGCAGACAAGGTTGCTTTTGTCGATTGTCCGATCAATTACGCACAGCTGATGCATGGAATAAAGCATATCAAAGCCAAGAGCGTGCGCGCTATTTTTTATCAAAATGACAACGTGTATATAGACGGAATTCCTTCACGCGAGGTTTTTGCCCAAGTGTATCGTAAGATCCGTAATTTGGATAATTATCCGATTACTAAAAACCTTGACAGGATCAGCGCGTATTTTAAAATAAAGAAATCGGATTTGATTTTCATATTAAAGGTGTTTTTTGACGCTGGATTTGTTAAAATAGAAAATGGGTCTTTAAGTGGGATGAAGCAAATTAAGCACCATAATCTTGAAGACACCAAAACTTACCAGGCGCGTAAAAAGCGCATGGAAGTGGAACGGCTGCTTATAGCTGGTTCAGAAGCCGACGTGAAAGCCTGGCTTCTTCAAAACATGCAGTAATTGCAGCTGTTGGTGAAAGGAAGATTTACAAAATGGCATTAGATTTAAACAACTACATCGCAAGCATCCCGGATTATCCTGAAAAAGGAATTATTTTCCGAGATGTTACTCCATTAATGGCTGACGGTGAAGCATATCGTCAAGCAACGGACAGAATCGTTCAGTTTGCAAAGGACAAGGGCGTTGAAATGGTCGTGTGTCCCGAAGCCAGAGGCTTTATCATCGGATGTCCCGTTGCATATGAACTCGGTGTTGGTTTTGCGCCTGCAAGAAAAGCCGGAAAGCTCCCAAGAGAAACGGTTGAGGCTAAGTATACGCTTGAATATGGTACTTCAGCGCTTTATATGCATAAGGATGCAATCAAACCGGGGCAAAAAGTTTTGGTCATAGATGACTTGCTTGCAACCGGCGGCACGATTGGTGCGACGATTGATCTTGTCAATCAGCTTGGCGGTGAAGTTGTTGGGTGTGCCTTCATTATTGAGCTCAAAGCCTTGAACGGTCGCGAAAAGCTTAAAGGCTATGATACTTTGGCGTTGTTGGAATATTAGCAATTAAAACGATATTGGCGAGGCGGAAGGACTTTTGGTCATTCCGCCTTTTTTGAAAGGGTGAACCGTCACAATGAAGAAACAAACTTTTGCGGTTATCGGATTGGGACGTTTTGGAGGAAGCGTCTGCAAAACTTTGGCCGATGCGGGACAAGAAGTTTTGGCAATTGACAAATACGAATCTCGTGTCAATGATTATAAAGATATTGCGACTCAAGCCGTTGTAGCTGATGCACAGGATGAAGACGTGCTTCGTTCGCTTGGAATCAGAAACGTTGACCACGTAATCGTTGCAATCGGTGAAGATATTCAGGCAAGCATTTTAGTAACTTTGATGGTCAAAGAACAGGGCGTTAAATATGTCACGGCCAAAGCTCAAAATGAGTATCATGCAAAAGTGCTTGAGAAATTAGGCGTTGATCGGGTAGTTCATCCTGAGCGCGACATGGGAGTTCGCATCGGGCGGAGTCTGACATCAAAAAACATGGTTGACTATCTTGACCTGGATGCCAATTTCAAATTAGCGGAGATATTGATTACAAATTCAGAGTTTGTCGGAAAATCATTGGCTGAAATGGATTTTCGCGATCGCTACGGGTTGAATGTCATCGCTTTGGCACATAGCAGACAAGAGATGGTGCTTCCGTCTGCCGGAGACGTTTTGACTGAAAATGACAGTATTTTGGTTGCCGGACCGACAAGAGCGATTGATAAATTTGAAGAATTGATGCAGAAAAGAAAATAGCAGAAAAGCGATTTCTGCTGTTGCATTTTAAGGACGATGTTCTGAAGAATCATTTTTATGACAAATTAAAAAGACAGTGCCGCACGTCAGGCGTGACACTGTCTTTTTGCTGTCTTATTTGCGCTTTCTCTGTTTTCCGGCATTACGATTGGCTTTTGCATGTTTTTTTGCAACGTCTGCTTTTGACGGAGCAGGTTTTTTCGGCAAGACGACCTTCTTAGGCGGAGTCTTTTTGAGTTCTTCAGCGATCTGCTGTTTGATTTTTGGCCGCATTGCATTGATAATCAATGTTTGTATGCAGGCGAACACGCCGCCGACGAAAAAGTATAGTCCAAGTCCGGCAGGTGAAACAAAAGTCATTACCGTAATCATTACAGGACTCATGAACATCATCATTTGCATTTGTTTGCGCTGTTCTTTAGGCATGCCGAGCATGGAGATCCATCCTTGCAAAGCATAGGCCGCAAATGAAAGTATCGTTAAGATAATGCTGCTGTGCCCTAGGTTTATGCCGTAGAAATATGATTTGGAAAGTTCAGGCGAATACTGGATGGCAGCATATAAAGCGGCAAAAATCGGCATCTGAATCAGGAGAGGCAGGCATCCGATTCCGCCGGTCATTGAAATGCCGTTATCACGGTAAAGCGACATGAGTTCCTGACTGATTGCCATTTTTTCAGCGTCTGTTTGCGCTGCTTGTTGGCGTTTGGCGATATCATCCATCAGTGGTTTGAGATGACTGATTTTTTCTTGCTGAATCGTTGCGTTTCTTGATTGTTTCAGCATGACGGGCATTAAAATCAAACGGACGACGAACGTCAGCAAGATAATTGCCCACCCAAGGCTTCCACCCATGAGGTTTGAAAGCCAAACCAGGAAATGCTGCGTCGGAACAGCCATGTGGTCATATACAAATCCGTATGGTTTTCCTGAACTCGTACGTTGAACACAACCGGACAAGACAACAGAAGCTGCAGTCAAAGTCGTGGCAATGGCCAACAATTTCTTCTTTTTCAAAGTATCATTATCCTTTCATAATTACAGGTATCCTTATAAATATATCTTAAAAAATGAATATTTTCAAGTTCATCGATACATGACGGTGAAACGAGAGTATTCCTTTGGTTTCATCTCTGAAACTTCCATCTCATCAACACGTCCTGCCGGAGAAGGAGAAGATTCCACCCCGGCAATAAATTGTTCCAAAGAAGCTTCGTCAGTGCTTTGCGCTTCGATATAGACCGATCCGTCAGGCATGTTGACGACTTTTCCTTTGATTTTCAATTCATCTGCCAACATCTTAGTGGTGTATCTGAAACCAACGCCTTGAACGAGGCCTTTGACAATAATTTTTACAGCTTTCAAAAAAATCACCTCAAGCTAAATATCTTCGATTAAATTCTAACATTAAAGAATGCTGCAATTCAAAAGAAAACAACAGGGTAGTTGACCTTTAGGACATGTGATACAATTCTAGAAGAGAAAATGAAACGAGGTAAAGGATTCTAATGAAGATCGGAATAGATAAAATCGGCTTTTATACGTCAAACATGTATGTTGACATGACAGAATTGGCAAATGCAAGAAACGAAGATCCAAATAAGTATCTGATCGGAATCGGTCAGGAAAAAATGGCTGTCATTCCTCCGACGCAAGACTCGGTTACTCTGGGCGCAAACGCTGCATTTAAAATCCTGACGGAAGAAGACAAAAAAGCAATTGATCTGGTTATTTTTGCAACTGAATCAGGCATCGACAATTCAAAATCAGGCGCAGTGTATGTCAGTCGCTTGCTTGGCCTTTCGCCTTATCTTAGGGCCGTAGAGTTAAAACAGGCATGCTATGGAGCAACTGCGGCTTTGCAGCTTGCAAAAGGCCACGTGGCGCTCAATCCGGATAAAAAAGCACTTGTGATCGGTTCTGACATCGCGCGCTATGGTCTGCACACGAAAGGCGAACCTACGCAAGGAGGCGGTGCGTGCGCAATGATTGTAGGACAAAATCCGCGCATTTTGGAGCTTGAAGAAACGAGTGCGTGCTACATGGAAGACGTGATGGATTTCTGGCGTCCGTTCAATCATACCGAGGCGCTCGTCAATGGCAAATTTTCTGCAAATATTTATGTTGATTTCTTCAAAAAAGTTTTTTCGATATACCGGGAAAAAACTGGTGCCAAGCTTGAAGATTTTGCCGCTTTGCTTTTTCATTTGCCGTACACTAAGCAAGGGCTTAAGGGATTGCGTGCTGCCATTGAAGGTGCGGATCCCAAAATCAGCTCGGAGCTTTCGCGTCAATTCGAGTTTTCAAGAAAGTACGGGAGACTTGTCGGCAATTTGTATACGGGTTCGCTTTATCTGAGCCTTCTTTCCTTGTTAAACAATTCAGACAGTCTCAGAGCAAATCAGCGTTTGGGAATGTTCAGCTACGGATCGGGAGCGCAAGGCGAATTTTTCACTGGAAGACTTGTTCCCGGATTTGAAAAAATGCTTGATAAAACAGGCTATGAAGAGATGCTCGAAAAAAGGGAAAAAATTTCCGTTTCAGAATATGAAAAAGTTTTTTCTTCGCTTGAGATGCGTGCAGAAAATCTTGAATTAAACATTGACGATGATCCGGCGGTATTTGTTTTCGCAGGAATTGAAGAATATTCAAGAAAATATTTGAAAAAATAAAATAAATTCCCCTTTATTTGCGTCTTTATCAGTATAGGAACTTATAAAGGGGGATTTTTAAATGACTGTTTTAAAAGAGGAGTTTTCAAATAAATTAGGCCGTTTGTTCAGCCTCAGCCTGCGAATCAAGCAAGAATACGAGTATTTAACGGAAAACATGGACTGCACGCATGCAAGAGACATCCTTGAGCGCAAATACTTTAATCGTGCCAACGGCAAACATGATCAAAGTTTTTATCTGACGGTGACGGCATCGCTTGACTTTTTGGTTGAGAATCGTTTCCCGGAAGGCGGATTGGCAAGCGCTGTACCGATGACTGAAACTGATATAGTTTTTGTCAACGAGGAAAACATGGTGTCTCCTGTCAAATTCACTCAAAGATCTCATTCCGTCTATCCTTTCGAACCTTTGATCTTAAGACTTTCAAAACGCAATCTCTTTGAAACCAATGATGGTTTTCATTATCCTTACTTCAATCATTTGAGCAAAAAACAGATTCGTAATTTTAAACAAAGATTTGGAAAAAATGCCATGGAATATTATCATGCCATGCTGATCGAAAAATTGTTAAAATACAGGCGTTTTTTCGTTTGCGTCATCGTCGAAGAAGATGCGACCGATCGATATCTTGGAGAGCAGTCTGCATTCGGCGCAATGGTCGCATTGACATGTCAACGTGAAAAAATTCCGTGCAAGCTGTTTTTTTGTGTCGGTGACGGAATTGTTGACTCGATTATTCCGGAAATTGATGATTCGGGGGAAATGTCCGCATGATTCTTAAATTTTTATCCCCAATCTAAAAATATCGTTAAATTAAACGCCAGAATTTTGTTTTTTGAGCTATTAACGATAAAATAGTATTATAAATACTGTATTTATGAAGCGAGGGGAAAAAGATGGATAACTCAAACCAATTTGTTTTGGCTGATCATAAACAGGCAACGATCGATTTGACAAATGAAATCAAAAATAAACTGGACTACTTGCAGTCGTTAGGAAGGGCGGTCCAGGCACAGGACGATCGCCTGGTTTATCAGCTGATCGACAGTGAAAAATATTCAACTGAAATTTTGAAAGCACGACATTCATCGTATGACAAATCGAACGAACGTCTTGTTGAAGATGCATACGGTCTTGTCAGCGAATATCTCAGCAGTAACCTGATTGGGTTTTTGCGTGAACGATATCCGTTCTTTTATTTTGAGGAAACGGAAACGGGAAAGTTTCAATTTTACTTCGGAAACTGGTGGGGACGTCGTTTGTTCGGAACGCTCGATGTTTTGAACGTTAAATTTAATTTTGATGAAAATGAATATCAAAAACTTGCTCGTTCTTTTGAATTTGAAGCAGAAAACAAACGATTGAACACCGACACGATCGAACGACTTTCTCAAGAAAACGATGAATTGCAAGAGCTGCTTGATTCTCAGAGCAACCGTGAAGCGGAAAAGGAACGAATGCGAAAGAAGCTGAAACAGCTTAACCAGGAAAAGGTGATGCCATGGGATGCCGGCAAACAAAGGAAAATGAAACAAAGACTGACTGATGAACTCAGTCGAATTGCAGAAATTGACGAAAAAGCGGCCAATGGTTATCAACGGATCCATGAAAATGAAAAGCGGGTTTTGGAACTTTCAAAAGAAGACACTTTGCTTGGTTATGAAAAACAAAGCATCATTGCCAAATTCGGAAGTTTTGAGAACTTTAAAGAAAAGAATGCCGCTTTGTATCGTGATTACATTACTGATTTGATTGCGACGGGAAATCGGAGGAATTAATGATGAGTGAATATGAAAATCCTACAATAACGTTTTATCCGCATGAGTCTGAATTTGACGTAACTCCTGAAGAACAGAAGCCTGCGCTTTCGACCAATGAGCGTTTGATGAATTATAACGGCAGATTAAAAGAAAGTCTGAACAACGGAATCCGTTTTACAGAGGTCTTTGATACGCTGATTAATACGACCGATCTGAATGAATTGTTTCAATCGATCAAAACGCTTGCTTCATATCAGCTTGATGATGATTATCTGGTTTATCCGATTCAGTACAGTCGTGCCGATTTTTACTTGATTTTCATCAATCGTTTGCTCAGTTTGAACGATAAGGAAACGGTTATTTTGATGTCGAGCGAAAAAGACAGGGCCTTGTATCATGAATTTCCGGGAATCAATGCTTGCGGCAGATTTAAATTCAAAGTTGATTCTGCAGATGAGCAGCGAGCATTCTACATTGACGAACGGACGGGCCTGAGCTTGTTTTATATCGATTTTTCAGACAAGGTTCTGTATTTCAACAGTCGCGATATTGTGGAACTGCTTATTGCAAATGATGCAGAAAACGACAAGGAAGATTTGATTCGTTTTGAAAAGTATCTCGTTTCGATCGGAGAATGCGTTGAACAAGCTTACGGATACGAAGTTGATTTCAATCTGCTCAATGCAAGAAGGAATGCCGTTTATCCGATTGTTTCCGAAACGGAGCCTGAAGTTGCATTGGATCGCCTGTTTATCATGGGTTCAGAAGCAGGATGCATGCTTAAATCCGGCATGAACTGCGAAGCAATCATGAATTTGTCAGACAGCGTCGTCTTGACTTTGTTTGATGAAAATCTTGCCGGCGGAAATTCTCCGAAATGGGTCATTACCGTCAAAGATGATGAAGACAAGATTTCTTTCTTTGATTTGCTGGTCAGATATGATTTCTTTAAAGACTGGTATCTTGAAAATCTCCAAAGCGTTGAAATCAGACGCGCAAGATGTTTTTGGAAAAAAGACGATGGTGAAGCATGATGGATTTTGCAAAAATGGCTAAAGATGCGCTTCACGTTTACCCAAGAAGGGTTTTGCCCGTATCAAGATACAGCGACCAGGAAAGAATAAACGGGTTATATGCGAATTTGACCTGCAGTTGGTGTGATTTGATCGAAGCGTCAGGAAAAGCCGATGATAAAGAAACCGTTTATGATGCGTTTTCTTCCGTTATGCTAGGTTTTTTCATGATTTCAAACGAACAGAAGACGACATATAAGCTGTTGATGACAAAAGAGGAACTGGACAGCATGAAAGACAAATGGAAGAGCGCATCGTTTAATGCGGTTTGTCTGATTATGCAGCAGCAGCTTTTAAAAAGCCATTTTGAGCATAAAATTGATGCTTTTGTTCGTGCTTGGCATATTGCTTTGAAATTCGGGTTGACCGATCTGGGTTTGGATGAAGCAGTGATTGTCAAACACTATGACAATCTAATCAGGTGAGATGAGCCTTGCTGATTGAAAAATCGGCAAGGCTTTTGAGGTTCGGATGTAAAAAGCGATTCAATCTTTTTGAAATAAACCAAATCTACGGCTTTCTTGCTATGATTACCGCCCTATATTATAATTAAATGTTAGAGACTATTTTAAGAAAGTAGGAAGAACTGAATGGATTTTGAACAAATGAAGGAGCGCCAAAAACACATTCGGAATTTTTCGATTGTGGCACACATCGATCACGGCAAGTCGACGTTGGCGGACCGCATCCTTGAATTGACGGATACGGTTTCAAAGCGTGAGATGAAAGATCAGCTGCTCGATTCGATGGATTTGGAACGTGAGCGCGGGATTACGATTAAATTAAATGCAGTTGAATTGCATTACAAGGCCCAAAATGGCGAAACGTATATTTTTCATTTGATCGATACGCCTGGACATGTCGATTTCTCATATGAAGTTTCAAGATCCCTTGCTGCCTGCGAAGGAGCAGTTCTTGTTGTTGATGCCGCCCAAGGAGTTGAAGCGCAGACGTTGGCCAACGTTTATCTTGCACTGGATGACGATTTGGAAATCGTGCCCGTAATCAACAAAATCGATTTGCCGTCTGCCGAACCGGAAAAAGTTCGCCAGGAAATCGAGGACGTGATCGGTCTCGATGCATCAGAAGCGGTTCTTGCTTCTGCAAAGGCGGGAATCGGAATCGAAGAGATGCTCGAACAGATCGTGTCAAAGGTTCCGGCACCGAACGGCGATTTGAAAGCGCCTTTGAAGGCCTTGATTTTCGATTCCGTCTATGATGATTATCGTGGAGTTGTTTTGAGCATTCGCGTAGTTGAAGGCACCGTCAAACCAGGTGATCGCATCAGACTAATGAACAGCGGCGCAGAGTATGAGGTTGTAGAAGTCGGGGTCAATTCCCCTAAACCTTTGAAACGCGATTATCTGATGGCAGGCGACGTTGGCTATCTTACGGCCAGCATCAAGGATATTCAGGATACGCGCGTCGGTGATACGGTGACGAATGCCGATAACCCGACCGATAAGCCTTTGTCAGGATATCGTGAAATGAATCCGATGGTTTATTCAGGCCTTTATCCGACCGACAATGCCAAGTATAATGATTTGCGAGAAGCACTGGAGAAGCTCAAACTAAATGATGCAGCGCTTGAATTCGAACCGGAAACATCTCAAGCTCTGGGATTTGGATTCAGGTGTGGTTTCTTGGGGCTGCTGCACATGGATGTCATTCAGGAGCGTTTGGAACGTGAATTTGGCATGGATCTGATTACGACGGCACCTTCCGTCACCTATGACGTTGAATTGACGGACGGAAGTCATATCAGCGTCACGAACCCTTCCGAAATGCCGGAAGCGCCTAAGATCAGACAAATCAACGAGCCTTTCGTCAAAGCTGAAGTCATGGTTCCAAACGAATACGTCGGAGCCGTAATGGAGCTTTGTCAACGTAAGCGCGGCAATTTCAAGACCATGGAATATTTGGACGATTATCGCGTCAACGTGATTTATGAAATGCCGCTTTCAGAAATTATTTTTGATTTCTTTGACAAATTAAAATCCAGCACTCGCGGCTACGCATCGCTTGATTATGAGCTTGACGGAACACGACCGAGCGATCTGGTCAAAATCGACATCTTGCTCAACGGTCACAAAGTCGACGCATTGAGTTTCATTTCGCACAGAGAGTTTGCGCCGCAGCGCGCCAGAGTAATTACCGACAAGCTTAAGACGATTATTCCGCGTCAAAACTTTGAAATTCCGATTCAGGCTGCAATCGGAGCCAAAATCATTGCCAGAACAAACATCAAAGCCTACCGCAAGGACGTTACAGCAAGGATTCATACCGGTGACCCCGACAGACGCGCCAAGCTGCTCGATAAGCAAAAGCGCGGCAAGAAACGCATGAAAGCCGTCGGTCGAGTGGTTGTTCCGCAAGAAGCCTTCATGGCGGTTCTCAAAACTGATGAAGAGGTCAAGTAAAGGGGGATAAAATTGGACGCACGTCAATTATCAAAACGCTTGGAAGAAGTCGCCTCTTTTGTGCCTGACGGGGCGCGTTTGGCCGACATCGGCTCAGATCATGCTTATCTGCCGGCCAATCTTGCCTTGAACGGAAAAATCGCATTTGCAGTTGCGGGCGAAGTCGTCAAGGGACCTTTTGAAAATGCACAGCATGAAATCAAAAAAGAAGGTCTTGAGGCAAAAGTCAAAGCACGTCTGGCAAACGGACTGGCAGCAATTGAAGCAAACGATCAGATAGATACCGTTACAATCTGCGGAATGGGCGGACCGCTCATCTGCGAGATTCTTGAAAGCGGCAAGGAAAAGCTTGCAAATCATCCATTGCTGATTTTGCAGCCGAATGTCGGCGAAGAAAACGTCAGAGTTTTTTTGCAAAAAAACGGATATTGGATTGAAGACGAACGAATTCTTGAAGAAGACGGGCATACGTATGAAATCATCGTTGGCAGATATCATGGCGAAAAACAGCCGTTGATGAAAGAAGAGCTCATGTTTGGGCCGTTTTTGATGAGAAATCAAAGCCCTGTATTTGTCAGAAAATGGCAAAAAGAGATTGAAAAGATCAACAAGGTTTTGAGTCAGCTGCAAAAAGCAAATCAGGTTCCTGTTGAAAAGAAGCGGGAACTTGAAACAGAAATCAAACGAATCGAAGGTGTCATCAATGGTTAAAGTCAAAGAAATCGTCAACCGCTTTTACCGCTTTGCACCGCGTTTTATTGCCGAGCCGAACGATCCTGTCGGATTGCAGCTCGGAGACATGGAACATGAGGTCAAAAAGATGATGCTGACGCTTGACGTCAGACCGGATGTCGTCAAAGAAGCAATAGAAAATGACGTCGACTTCATTTTTGCACACCATCCGGCAATGTTTGTGCCCGTTCATCAAATCGACTTGAGCAATCCGCAGCAGAAGATGTATGCTGATATCTTAAAACATGGGATTACCGTTTTTGGAGCGCATACGCTGCTTGACAATGCCAATGGCGGGACAAGTGACTGGCTTGCCGAAGATTTAGGTCTGAAAGATTGCGAAATTTTGCTTTCGGAAAAGCAAGAGACTTGGTATAAGCTGGCTGTTTTCGTACCTGAAAACGATGCTGAAAAACTGAGGAACGCTTTAGGCGCAGCTGGTGCCGGCAAGCTGGGCAACTATTCTCATTGCTCGTATTCGCTCAAGGGAACGGGACGTTTCTTGCCTGAGGATGCCGCAAATCCTTATATCGGCACTCCCGGCAAAGCAGAAGAGGTTGCAGAACAAAAAGTTGAAGTCGTTTTTCCGGCTCATCTGAAAGAAAAAGTCTTGGATGCGATGCGAAAAAACCATCCGTATGAAGAAATCGCCTTCGACCTTTACCGTGTTGAAGGATTAGGCGAGAAGTACGGAATGGGGCGAATCGGCAATTTGATACATCCGATGACCGTCAAGGCATATGCTGAATTTGCCAAAAAAGCACTAAACGTCGAAGGCGTGCGTCTGATTGCCAAAGATCAAAACAAGCTGGTCAAGAAGGTCGCCGTTTTAGGCGGATCAGGTTCCAAATTTTATGGCGATGCGCTAAAAAAAGGCGCTGACGTCTATGTTACGGGCGACGTGACGTATCATACGGCGCACGACATCTACGAATCGGGGCTGGCTGTGATTGATCCGGGACATTATTTCGAATCCGTTTGCAAATATCGTTTGACGGACATTTTCAAAAATTGGACAAAAGAGGAAAATTGGCCGATTGAAGTCATGACGTCAAGAATTAATACGAATCCGTTTAAATTGATTTAAAAAAATTTATGCATAGAAAGGGTTTTTTAAATGACAAAATATGAAACGCTTGTACCACGCTTTATCAAATACGTAAAAAAGGAAACTCGTTCCGATGAAAATTCGACAACGGTGCCTTCAACGGCAACGCAGGTCGAATTTGCCAAGGAAATTGCCGAAGAGCTCAAGAATTTGGGTATGTCAAATGTTCGAATCTCGCCTGAAAGCGGCTATGTTTTTGCAACGCTTGAAAGCAATCTGGACAAGGACGTCAAAAAAGTCGGCTTTATCGCGCACATGGATACGGCCGATTTCAACGCGACAAACGTCAATCCGCAGATCGTTGAAAATTATGACGGCAAAAGCGACATCAAGCTTGATCATGACGGCAAATACGTTTTGACGACTTCCGAATTTCCGAATCTTAAAAATTACAAGGGACACAATCTGATTACGACGGACGGCACGACGCTTTTAGGTGCCGACGACAAAGCCGGCGTGGCCGAAATCGTAACGGCAATCGAATACCTGACGAATCATCCTGAAATCAAGCACGGCGAAATCGAAGTCGGAATCGGACCTGATGAAGAAATCGGGACCGGCGCCGACCGTTTTGACGTCAAGGATTTTGGAGCGGATATCGCATATACGGTTGACGGCGGACCTTTGGGAGAATTGGAATATGAAACGTTTAACGCTGCTGCAGCCAAGATGACGTTCATCGGCAAGGACGTTCACCCCGCAACGGCCAAGGGCGTGATGGTCAATGCCATTCAGCTTGCGATGGATTTTCATGCAGCGCTTCCTGAAGACGAGGTTCCTGAAAAAACGGAAGGAAGAGAGGGCTTCTATCACGTTTTGTCGATTGACGGAACCGTTGATGAAGCACACAGCCAGTATATCGTGCGCGACCATGATCGTGAAAAATTTGAAGAAAGAAAGCAAGTGATGAAAGATATCGTCGAGAAGATGAATGCAGATCTTGGCGAAGAACGCGTCGTCATGAACATGTTTGACCAGTATTACAACATGCGCGAAGTAATCGAAAAGGATATGACGGTTGTTGATCTTGCCAAAAAAGCCATGGAAAATCTTGACATCGCACCGGTCATCTATCCTGTTCGAGGAGGCACCGACGGATCAAAGATTTCATTTATGGGCCTGCCGACGCCGAACCTTTTTGCCGGTGGCGAAAACATGCATGCGCGTTACGAATACGTTTCAGAACAGGTTATGGAAAAAGCTGCGGACGTCTTGCTTGAAATCGTGAAGCTGGTTGCGGAAGATTAATCGTCTGTAAAATTCAGTGTCGCAATTCGAGGTGGAAAATGAACGAATGGAAGAACAGGTTCTCTTCGCTGACGATTCAGATGGCTGGCAGTATTTTGCGCACCATGAAAGAGATTCCGCTTGTCAGCGTTGACGACAGAAACATATTTTTTGCGGCTGTCTTCAGTCAAAATATCAAGACAACCGTCACGCTGACGGAAGAAAGAAACGACATCGAACAATCGACCTGCCAGTGCGGTCGCAGGAATTGCATTCATTTGGCGATGCTGATGACTATTCTTGAGCATAAAAAATTGCTTGGAGAGGACAATTCTTCTGAAAGCAGGAATTTCGATAAAAGCACGTTTAAATGGCTGAGAGATTGGGATGAAGAAACTTATTACTATAATCTTCCCAGGCTCTTTTCCGACCTTCCGTTCAGCGAATATGACTGGAACCAAGCCCTTAAAAAGTGTGATGAAAACGCTGCTTGGTGTCATTTTGAAATCAAAAACGGCTGTTTTTGCATGACCATGGACAGAGGTTGGGGAATCACTGAAATTCGTTTCAACCGAGAAAAAATCGTCAGTTACGACTGTTATAGCAATCCTGGCGATTGGTGCAAACATTTGACTGAGTGCTGCGTAATGGTTGCAGAGGCTGTTTTGGAAAACAACGTCAATCCCGAAGAAGAAACGTTCGGCAAAGATTTCGTCTGCATGGATCTTGGAGGAGAAAAAAAGACGCCGACGCTGAAATTGTATCCGGAAATCTCCAAAAAATATACCAATGATTACGATGAATTGTCATTCAGGGTTGGAAGAATCGATGAGAAAAGAAGTTTTGTCGTTAAGGACATCAAAGATTTTTATGAAAAGCTTGTCGCTGAGGATGAGTATCAGATTACGCCCAACAAATCGATTTTTTTTGATGAAGAAAGCTTGAACGAGCAGGATGAAGAACTGATCAGGTTCGCATACAATGAAAAAATCGAAGATGATTACGTGCGCGGCTATTCCAGGATCGAATCAAAGGCGCTTGCGATGTCGTCTCCAAGATATGATGGCTTGTTCGACAGGGCAAAAACGTTAAAAATCGATAAAAACGTCTATTTCAAAAAAGATGGCGAATTTGATTTTTTGTTCGAATGCAAAAGAGATGACAAAAGAAACGGCTATCACTTTCTTTACTCATTTCCGTCGAGGATGATTGAAGGGTCAGAGCGAATCTATTATTTTGATCGCAACGATTTTTCCATGTGCGAAAGCAGCGTTACCGATACAAAGAGAAGACTTATCAGAAAACTTGAAAAATATTGCGCATATCCCGGAGAAAGACAGGACATCTTTATCAGTGATGCAAACAAGCATGAATTGAGCGATCTGATCGAAAAAATCGAAAAATTGGGAATGAAAGTCGAAGGAAAGCCTGAACTTTCAGAAGATGAGGCAAAGAAACCAGAAGTTTCCTATTATTTCGATGCTGATAAGGAAAATTTCTTCTGCAAGGTCGAATGCACGTACGATGGTGAGCACTATCCGATCGAGCTGAACGATTTCGGAATAATCAAAGGTCAGAAAAATCGAAAGCGCAACGAATATTTTGAAAAAAAGGCAATCGAACATTTGCGCGGCAAGTTTGTTTTTGATGAAGAAGCTTTCGTCACGGAACGCGACACGGAAAATACTGAGATGATTTTTGAAAGGTTGCTTCCAGAACTGAAGAAAACAGGCAGTGTCATGGGAACGAGGGCCTTTCAAAATGCCCACATTTACCGCCATCCTAAATTTAGCGTCGGTTTGTCGTTTAACAACGATTTGCTGAACATTGAAGTGACCAGCTCTGATTTTTCGCCGGAAGAACTGGCCGAAATTTTAGGCAGCTATACGCCTCAAAAGAAATTCTATGTGCTTAAAACGGGGAAAAGGCTCAAATTTGACGATGAAGACAAAACGTTTGAAGAATTATTTAAAACGATGAACATGATCGGTGCAACGCCCGAAGAATTTGTTAAAGGCAAGCTTGATCTGCCGCTTTATCGTGCCTTTTATTTGGAATCAGTGCTTCAGCAAAAAGAAAGATTGGCCGTTTCTTCCGATGAGCGAATCAAAAACTTTGTAGAGAGTTTTGAAAGCTTTACGGAAGAACAACTGCCTCTTCCCTCGGGATTGAACGCCAAACTGCGTCCTTATCAAGAAGAGGGCTATCGGTGGCTGGCTTCGCTTGCGAACGGAAATTTCGGCGGAATCCTGGCCGATGAAATGGGGCTTGGCAAGACTTTGCAGACAATCACTCTTTTGTTGGCCGCCAAAGACGACAAAATCAGTCAGGTCAGTTCCGGTCAGGCTTTAATCGTGACACCGGCTGCCTTACTCTACAACTGGCAAAACGAGTTTGAAAACTTTGCGCCGACGCTCAAGACATTGGTGATCAATGGCACTAAAAAACAGCGTCACGATCTGCTTGCAGACGTTGCCGACTATGATATCGTTTTGACCACTTATGATCAGCTCAAGCGCGACTTTGAAGATTATCTCGAGCTTGAATTTGAATACGAAATCATTGATGAAGCTCAAAACATCAAAAACAGCACGACGCAGGCTTCGAAAGCAGTCAAAGCAATTGATGCCAAAACGCGCTTTGCTTTGACGGGAACGCCGATCGAAAATCGTTTGAGCGAGCTTTGGAGCATTTTTGATTACGTCATGCCGGGATATTTGTTCAGCTATAATGAATTCAGAGAACAGTTTGAACGTCCGATCATGATCGATGAAGAAAAAGGCATGCAGAAGGCTTTGATCAAGATGATTGTGCCGTTTGTGCTGCGCCGAAAAAAAAGCCAGGTTCTAAAAGACTTGCCAGAGAAGATTGAACGGCCATATTATGCTGAAATGTCTAAAAAACAGGCCGGCTTGTATCAGGCAATGGTTAATGAATTGAGAACGGAGCTCAGTCAAAAAAGTGCTGATGAATTCAAGCAGTCAAAGATTGAGATTTTGGCGAAACTGACCAAAATTCGACAGATTTGTTGCGACCCAAGTCTGGTCTATTCTGATTATGATGGAGAATCGGGCAAAACGGACACCTGCATGGAGTTGATCGAATCAGCTCTTTCCGGGGGACACAGAATTATTGTTTTCTCGCAATTTGTTTCGATGCTTTCGATTCTTGAAAAGAAACTCAAACAAAGAAAGATTGAGTTCTATAAGATTGTCGGTGAAACACCTAAGGAAGAGCGATTCAAGATGGTCGAGGAATTTAACCAAAACGACGTGCCGATTTTTTTGATTTCGCTGAAAGCAGGAGGGACGGGATTAAATCTTGTCGGGGCCGACGTCATCATTCACTATGACCCATGGTGGAATGAGGCGGCGCAAAATCAGGCTACGGACAGGGCGCATCGAATTGGTCAGACAAAAAACGTCTTGGTTTATAAGCTGATCGTCAAAGATACAATTGAAGAAAAAATTCTTAAAATGCAAGAGCAAAAATCAAAGCTTGCAGATGACATCTTGTCCGGCAAGGGCATGCAGAGCGGGATTATTGATAAAGATGATCTGATGAATCTGTTGTGAAACTAAAAAAGGCTTTGAAAAAACTATGCCTCAAATTGAAAAACCGGATGATTTGCAATCAATTGCAAATATTATCCGGTTTTTTTGCGTATGTATGACAATCGCCTTCCAAGACGGAAATATCCGAAAATAGTGTGGCGGTACATTTGACTGAGAGCTTGCCGCTGACTTATCAGGCGCTGCATTTGGCAAATCACTGCCGGTTACGGACACATTGAGTAAAATGCAGGATTTGGCCGTAAAATTTGAATGAGATTTTGAATAAACTGGTTGATCAGCACCGTTTTAAAAAAGATAGCGCGTGAAAAATTGAAGAAAATCCGGGCAAAGTCAGTCGCTCATCGATCGTCTTCGTTCGGCTTTTCGTTTAATTCAAGAAAGAAAAGAGCCTTTTTTCCCAGCCTCTTTTGGTTACAAGCAAACGGTAATGCCCTAAGCAATTTTATTGACAAAAAGTAAGTGTCAAATTATGATATAGATAACAAATTTCGATGGAAGGAAAGAATACGATGATAAAACGTTCAACGTGCAGAAATTATTATTTAAATAAAGGCGGAATAATTTGTCAGATAAAGGTCTGTTGCAGAAATCATCCTGCAGAAGAAACTTTTAAATGACCTGTGTTTCCGTTTTGCATTGCGGAAAGCACGGGTCTTTTTTTAATCAGATAAGGGGTTTTTACTATGAATGATAAGAGAAAAAAACTATTTGCGGCATCAATAATGCTATTGATTGGGGCGGGAATTGCCGGATGTGCAAAATCAAGCGATGATGCGAGTCAAAAGCAGGTTTTGAAGCTTTCTGCAAGCGCTCCGCTTGATACGATCGATATTTCAAAAGCAACCGGATACGGACAAACAGGCAATATCTTTGAAAGTTTTTACCGTTTGGGAAAGGACGGGAAAGCAACACCGGGATTGGCAAAATCCGGCAAAGTTTCAAAGGACGGACTGACGTGGACTTTTAAACTCAGGAATGCCAAATGGAGCAACGGTGACAAGATTACGGCTGACGATTTCGTCTATTCTTGGAGGAGGTCGATCGATCCGAAAACAGAATCCCCGTACGCATATTTGTTTTCAGGCGTCAAAAATGCTGATGAAATTGTGGCCGGAAAGTTGAGCATCGACAAGCTCGGCATCAAAGCGCTTGACAAAAATACCGTTCAGGTTGAGCTTGACAAGCCGATTGCCTATTTCAAAGTTCTGCTCGCTTATCCGCTTTTTGGACCGCAAAATCAAAAAGTCATTGAAAAATACGGCAAAAAATATGCAACGCGTTCAAAATATATGGTATATTCCGGTCCCTTCAAAATGACGGACTGGAACGGAACTTCCGACAAGTGGAATTTTGTCAAAAATGATCAATATTGGGATAAGGGTTCGGTCAAACTCAAAAAGATAACCTACAAGGTCGTCGAAAATACGAATACGGGCTATCAGCTTTATTCGCAGGATAAGTTGGATATGACGCCGCTTTCGAACCAACAGGTCAAAAGTTTGAAGAATAATTCCGAATTTAAGCAATATCCTTATTCATACGTTTCGTATCTTTCATATAACTTCCAAGCCAAAGATCCGACGGTCAAAAAAGCGCTTAATAACAGGAACATTCGCTTGGCCTTCTCGCTTGCGCTTGATCGAAAAGTATTGATCAATAAGGTTTTTGGCGATGGTTCCAGCCTTCCGACGGGCTTTGTCGCAAGAGATCTGGCGCATGATCCGAAAAACGGGGATGATTTTGCAAAAGAGCAGGCAGTTTCCGGCACCGTAAGCCACAATGAGGAAAAAGCCAGAAAATATTTTGAAAAAGGCATGAAAGAAATCGGTGCAAGCAAGCTGACGGTGACGATTTTGGCCGCAAACGACAATGCCAATAACGGTCCATTGACTCAGTATCTGCAGTCTCAATATACGAAGGTGCTTCCGGGAATCAAAATCAATTTGGCCTCAATTCCTGGAAAAAGTGCTTTGGACAGAGCACAAAGAGGCGATTATGATATTTACGTTTCTGGTTGGGGCGGAGACTTCAATGATCCGATTACGTTCTTGCAGATTCCTCTGACTGGTACTTCATACAATTATGGCAAGTATTCGAATCCGCAATATGATGCTTTGATTAAAAAAGCAGAGGGTGAAGATGCAAATAACGAAGACAAGCGTTGGCAGGATCTGGTGTCAGCAGCTAAAATTTTCAATGCCGATCAAGGAGTGACGCCAATTTACCAACAGACGACGGCATATATGCAAAAAAAGAGCGTCAAAGGCATCATTCACAATACGGCCGGAACCCAGTGGAATTACAAGTACGCATATATCAAATAAGTTTTTCACGAGGCTTTGAAAAAACTCTGTCTCAAATTGAAAAACCGGATGATTTGCAATCAATCGCAAATCTTATCCGGTTTTTTTCGTATGCATTACAATTCTCTTTTTATGATGGAAATAAGCCAAAAAGTCTGTTTTTATTTCCATGTATCAGAACGTCTCCAAATAGGCCATTTACGGGCAAATCTTAAAGAACGGCATTTTGCCCGTAAGCCATCTTGACGTATTGATTGAGCAGGCGATGCACAGTGCTGCATTTGACAAAAAATTCAGAGCGTTGATACTTCAGCATCTGCGCAATTTTTAAGGAAAGGTTAAAGTTTGACCTTTTTTGACCAATTTGAAACAAAAGTACCCCCATTTTGGATGAAACGTTGTAAAATTGATTTGTAAGAAAATTTGATCGGAGGGCTTTTTATGAGTGAAGAACCAAAATTTACTTCAGCGGTGCAGGACGCGCTTGCCGAGGCACAAAAAATTGCGGTTGCAAGACATCATCAAGCAATCGAAATTCCGCATCTATTCAAATTTTTAATTCAACCTGGCGAACTTGCATCCGATATCTACAAAAAGGCTGGTATCGACATTGTTTCGTTTGAAAAGAAAATAGACGATGAACTTGACAGAATCGCCGTCGTCGAAGGAACGAATGCATATGGTCAAAGTCTTTCGCAGAATATGTACAAATTGATGCAGGATGCGGAGATGCTTCGAACCGAATTTTCGGATGAGTACGTTGCAATCGACACGTTGCTCCTTGCTTTGATGAAACAAAGGTATAATCCGTTGAGCGAATATCTGACCGCTCATGGTGCAGATGAGAAAAAACTGAAGAAAGTCATTGAAGAAATGCGTGGTGGTGAAAAAGTGACGTCAAAAAATCAAGAAGAACAATACAAGGCGCTTGAAAAATACGGCGTTGACCTTGTCAAACAGGTTCGTTCCGGCAAACAGGATCCGATTATCGGGCGCGATGAAGAAATTCGCGACGTAATCAGAATCTTGTCGCGCAAAACGAAGAATAATCCTGTTTTGATCGGTGAACCCGGCGTCGGCAAAACCGCCATTGTTGAAGGTCTTGCACAAAGGATCGTGAAAAAAGACGTTCCGGACAACCTGAAAGACAAGACGATTTTTTCGCTTGACATGGGTGCTTTGATTGCAGGAGCCAAGTACCGCGGCGAATTTGAAGAACGATTGAAAGCAGTCTTAAAAGAAGTAACCAAAAGCGAAGGTCGAATCATCTTATTCATTGATGAGATTCACAACATCGTTGGTGCCGGAAAAACTGAAGGAAGCATGGATGCCGGCAACCTGCTGAAACCGATGCTTGCGCGAGGAGAACTGCATTTGATCGGAGCAACCACGCTTGACGAATACCGTGAATACATGGAAAAAGACAAGGCTTTGGAAAGACGTTTCCAAAAAGTTCTGGTTAAAGAACCGGACGTTGAAGACACGATCACGATTTTGCGCGGGTTGAAGGAACGCTATGAGATTCACCATGGCGTAAGAATTCACGACAATGCCCTCGTGGCTGCGGCTACTCTTTCAAATCGTTACGTTACCGACCGTTTTCTTCCTGACAAGGCAATTGATCTGATCGATGAGGCATGCGCCGAAATCAGAGTCGAAATGAACTCGATGCCGACTGAACTTGATCAGGTCACGCGTCAGCTGATGAGACAAGAAGTCGAAGAAGCCGCTTTGAAAAAAGAAAACGATCCGGCTTCAAAGAAACGTCTGGCTGAACTTCAAGAAGATCTCGCTGAATCGCGCGAACGGGCAAACAAGCTCAAAATGCGCTGGGAAAGCGAAAAAGAAGACATTCAAAAAGTTTCTGACAAAAAGCAGGAAATCGACAAGGCCAAGCATGATCTGGAAGAAGCAGAAAACAAGTATGATCTGGAAGAAGCAGCTCGTTTGCAGCATGCGGTCATTCCAAAACTTGAAAGCGAACTGGAAGAACTTGAAAATACGAAACGTCCTGAAGATTGGCTCGTCGAAGAGTCCGTCACGGAAAATGAAATTGCGGAAGTCGTCAGCCGCATGACGGGCATCCCGGTTGCCAAACTTGTTCAGGGAGAAAGGCAAAAGCTTTTGCACTTGGCAGATACTTTGCATGAGCGAGTCATCGGACAAGATGAAGCCGTTGATGCCGTTGCCGATGCGGTGCTTCGTTCAAGAGCAGGACTTCAGGATCCTTCCAAACCGCTCGGCTCGTTCATGTTTCTTGGACCTACGGGCGTTGGCAAAACCGAACTTGCCAAAGCGCTCGCAGAAGATTTGTTTGACTCTGAAAAACACATGGTTCGAATCGACATGTCAGAATATATGGAAAAAGCTTCCGTGTCGCGTCTGGTCGGGGCTGCTCCCGGCTATGTCGGCTATGAGGAAGGCGGACAGTTGACGGAAGCCGTTCGGCGCAATCCTTACACGATCGTTTTGTTTGATGAAATTGAAAAGGCTCATCCGGACGTCTTCAATATTTTGCTGCAAGTTCTTGATGACGGACGCTTGACTGACGGTCAAGGTCGGACGGTTGACTTCAAGAATACGATTCTTATCATGACATCAAATCTTGGGTCCGGTATTTTGCTTGACAACGTTCAAGCAGACGGAAAAGTTTCCGATGAGACCAAACAGGCCGTAATGAAACTTGCACAGACGCATTTCAAGCCTGAATTTTTAAATCGAATCGATGACATCATCATGTTTGCGCCGCTCGGAAAAGAAGCTATTCAAAAAATCGTTCAAAAATTCGTTTCGCAGCTTTCAAAGCGGCTCGAAAGTCAGGAAATCACGCTCAGGATTACCGACAAAGCATGCGACTGGCTGGCTGATAAAGGATATGATCCGGCTTATGGCGCACGTCCTTTGCAACGCTTTATCACGAACAACGTCGAAACGCCGCTTGCAAGAGAAATTATTGCAGGAAAAGTCATGCCGCATTCAGAGGTTTTAATTGACTTGGATGAAAACGGAAAATTGAGTTTTTCCGCTTCTGAAACGGTTGCAGACTGATTCGGAAGTGACGCTAAAGAGCCTCGCCAAACCGGCGGGGCTTTTTTCTGATTCTAAAAAAGCCGAGGCGATTGTCCTCGGCTCTTTTATTACTTCTTTTCAGGACTCTTAACGAAAAGCGATAAGAGATTGATTGCAATCAGTCCCCCGATTGCGGGAATGACGGCACTCATTGCGGGATCGAACGCAGTCCCGCCCAAAGCGGAAAGCACGTATCCGATTACTTCACCATAAATAGCGCCCCAGACCAAAATAGTCAGTTGTTTTGCCATTTGAAAACACCTCTCATTCGTTACATATTGTAGCACAAACTTCTTTTCATTTCACAAATAATTTGGGGAATTTGTCGCAAAAAAATGGAAGTATCTTAGAAATTTTAGTATAATATAGACAAATAGCGTACATGTGTTTTTGTTTTAGAAAGGATGACGCAAAATGTTTGCACCGCTTCAGGTAAAAAGCGCATATAGTCTGTTGCAAAGCCCGCTTAAGATCAGCGATTACGTCGAAGCCGCAAGCAAGATGGGATATGAGGCACTTTGTCTGACCGACGTCGACGTTCTTTATGGCGCGTTTGAATTTTTCGAAGCATGTCGTAAATACGGAATAAAAAAACCGGTAATCGGAATTGAGCTTAATATGCAAGGAGACGGTGAAGAAGAGCCGATTTCTTTGCTTTTGCTTGCCAAAAATGCAGCAGGGTATCGAAATTTAGTGAAAATTTCATCAAACAAACTGTCTGAAAACAGCCTTGATCCGCATGACAACCCGCAAACGTGCGATGACATAAAAGATTGTCTTGACGGGGTGGCGGTGATTGTTTCGCCCGAGTCGATCAAGGTTGCAAGCTCGCCGAAGTTTTTCAAAAAGCTGCAGTCAAACGGTGCAAAACTGTATCTGGGCAAAGGGCCTCAATTTTCGCGCGAACTTTTGCTTGATGCGTATCGGATCGCAGAAACTTTGAAGATTCCGCAAATCGCCTTGTCAAAAGTCGAATATCTGAAGCCGGATGATTATTTTGGACAAGTGGTTCTTCAGGCGATTGATGCGGATGAAAGAATCAATTTTGATCAGCGTATGTCCGGTTCTGAATATCTGAAGTCACCGAGTGAATATCAAATCGATTATAAAAATGCGGGGATGGAAACCGAATTTGGCCAAACCGAGAAACTTCTTTCCGAAATCGACTTTTGGCTGACTCCATCTGAAATCTCGTTGCCGCATTACAAATTTCAAAAGGGCGTTGCAAAAGTTTCAGCACATGATTATTTGAAACGGCTGTGCGCTGACGGAATCAAGCGCTGTTTCAGAGAGAATCCTGACAAGATCGACATTTATCAAAAACGTCTTGATCACGAGCTTAAAGTGATTCATGAGATGGGATTCGAAGACTATTTTTTGATTGTCAGCGGGATTACGCAATATGCGCGCTCAGTCGGCATCATCGTTGGACCCGGACGCGGATCTGCCGCCGGATCGCTGGTATCTTATGTCTTGCGTATTACCGATGTGGATCCAATTAAGTATAATCTTTTGTTTGAGCGTTTCTTAAATGAAGAACGTCACGAAATGCCTGATATCGACCTGGATATTCCTGACAATAAGCGTGATCGGATCATCAAGTATGTTTATGATACGTACGGAAGTCGACACATGGCACAAATTATTACGTTTGACACATTTGGTGCCAAGCAGGCCTTGCGCGACGGATGCCGCATATTCGGGCTGACTCAGGCCGAGACTGATGCTTGGTCAAAGGCGATACCTTTCGGGGATAAAATGACGCTTGAGCGTGCTCGGAGAGAATCTCAGCGAATCAGAAATTTGATCGCGGACAGCAAAAGAAACGAGCGTCTGTTTGAAACTGCGCAAAAGCTTGAAGGGTTGCCCAGACATTTTTCGACGCATGCTGCCGGAATCGTTTTAAGCGATCAAAATCTTGACGAAGTCGTTCCGGTTCAAATCGGAAATGACGGTTATTTGATGACCCAGTTTTCAAAAAAACCGGTTGAAAAAGCAGGTTTGCTTAAAATCGACCTTTTAGGTTTGAAAAATTTGCGAATTTTGAATACGGCAAAGGATCTTGTCAACCAAAATAAAGCATCAAAGCTTGATCTTGAACAAATTCCGCTCGACGACAAAGCAACTTTGGAACTCTTTTATAATGCCAAAACGGAAGGAATTTTTCAATTTGATTCATATGGAATCAGACAGGCCATGCTTAAAATCAGACCTGAGAATTTTGAAGACGTCGTTGCTTTGAACGCTTTGTATCGTCCAGGCCCGATTCGAAACATTGACGAATTTACGGCAAGACGTCATGGACGAAAAACTGTTTCTTATCCGGCAAAGGTTTTGGAACCAATCTTAAATAGCACTTACGGAATTATCGTCTATCAGGAGCAAGCCATGCAGGTTTCGTCAAAAATGGGTGGTTTCACATTGGGCGAAGCCGATATTCTGCGTCAGGCAATCAGCAAGAAAGAACATGAAACGATTGAAAGAATGCGCGTCAAATTTGTCGCAGGTGCTCAAAAAAAGGGTTTCTCAAAAGAAGACGCATTGCGAGTTTACGATTACATTGAACGATTTGGAGAATACGGCTTCAATCGTTCGCACGCCGTTGCGTATTCGAAGATGGCTTTTCAGATGGCTTACCTTAAGGCACATTACCCGGCAGAATTTTATTGTGCGCTGCTTAGTACCGTAATCGGCAACGTTGAGAAGACTCAAAGTTTTTTGGCGGCTGCCAAAAAGCGCAAAATCAAGATTCTTGCGCCCGACATCAATAAAAGCAGTTATGATTTCCGCATTTCTGACGGTGGCATCATGTTTGGCTTTCTGTCCGTGAAGGGAATCAGATTCGATTTTATTCGACAGATTTTGGCTGAGCGCCATGCCGGCGGATACCGTCCTTTTAAAAGTCTAGATGATTTCGTGAACAGAATGGTTGACCGTGCTCTTGTCGATAAGCACGATCATGATGGTGATGCAAAAAAACGCGAAAAAATCGCCAAAAGCTACAGACCGATCGTTGAAACGCTGATTTACGTCGGAGCGTTTGATTCTTTGGAAGCCGATCGAAGTCAACTTTTGAACAGGCTTGACGTTTTGGTGAAGTACGATCAGCTTTCGATGAGTGTTCCCTTGCTTGAATCGCTTTTCGTGCCCAGCAAGAAAAACGTCAAGAAACTGACTCTGGATGAGCGGTTGGAAAAAGAAAAGGAACGTCTTGGCGTATACCTGTCAGCGCATCCGCTTGACAAATACAGTGCATTCGCACAAGGAATCGGAGCAAGTTCGCTTGCCAGCCTTGTTCCCGATCAGCAGGCAATCGTTCTTGTTAGAATTAGGGAAGTTAAGAAGATCAAGACCAAAAAAGGCGACGAGATGGCGTTTGTTTCATGCATTGATCAGACGGGCGAGATGGAGGCAACTTTTTTCCCTAAACAGTTTCTCAGATATCATAAAGGATTGAAAGAAAATGCCGAGCTGTTGTTTTACGGCAGAGTTCAGGAACGAAACGGTCTTTCTTTCGTGGTTGATCGCGTCGAGCCGATTGAATATATTGCACTGCATTTTCCAAACACGATCACGATAGAAACGAAACGCCAGTTGTTTGCCATTATGAAACGATATTTGGGACCGATACCGGTCATCGTCGAAGATGAAGCAAAACAGACGAAGAAGATGTTGGACAGAAGATTTTGGCTCAAAAAAGATCAAAAGATGCTGGAAGAAATCGGTGAACTGCTGAACCGAGAAAACATCCGGCATGTCAAAGGAGATCCGGGATGATTCCCGGATTTTTTTTGTTGGATAACAAAAAAACCGAGCCCTAAAAGCTCGGTTAAGTAAGTTATGAATGATTCGGGTGAGATTCGAACTCACGACCGTCCGCTTAGAAGGCGGATGCTCTATCCAGCTGAGCTACCGAACCATCGCAACGTCATTTATTATACGACATGGAAAAGGAAAATGTCAAATAAAATTTATGAAAAGATTGTAAAAACGTTTTCGTTACTAAAAGAACACGTGAATAGTTCATGAAATCAATTGTGAACGTTTAACAAAAAATATACGACCATCAAAGCGTTCAAAGATTATTCCGGCGAAATTTCGCACCGGACGAACCGGCTTGCTTTGAACGCTTCAATTGAAGCAGCCAGCACCGGTGAAGCCGGCAAAGGTTTCTTGGTCGTTGCTTCAGAGGTCCCCAATCCGGTCGAACAAAGTTAAAAATAAACGCATGAAATTGAAGAGATTCAAGGGCAGGTAATGACAAGTCTCGAACGCATTTCGTCCTCAACGGAAGAAAATGCTGCCGGGACGTAAGAAGTTTCTGCAAATTCCGAAGAGGTAATGGCAACGATGAACTGGTTCAACGGAAATATTTCAGAACTGAAGAAAAATACCGGTCATTTCAAGATTTGATCAAATTTTTTCAACACTCTGCATTTTGCAGGGTGTTTTTGCTATAATGGAAACATCTTGTGGAATGCAGAGGAAAAACAATGGTCAAAAGAAGAAAACAAAACAAAAGCTTTGCGACCCTGATCATTGCCATCGGGTTGGTCCTGCTGAGCTGGACTGCCTTCGGCAAAAAAATCGGCTTGGACGAGTGGCTGAATTCAGGAGGTCAATCTCAGACAAGCCGCGTCCAAAACGACGAAAGCACACCGGAAAGACAGCTTGCGGAAAGCGTTTTGAGCGATTCGATCAGACAAAGGCTCGGACAGAAAATCGAGTGGAACGGACATGGAGCCTTCATCATCAATGATAACAAGACCGATTTGAATGCCAATGTTTCAAGTGCTCCGTATGCGGTCAACAGAAAAGAAACCGGGGCGATGATCGGGGATGCCTGGCTGAACAAGACGACCAGACAATACAAAAATCGCAGCGAAACCGGCCAAGGTAGGACCGACTGGCGCCCCCAGGGCTTCAAACAAAAACTTGATTTGAGCGGTCGCTACTCTCATGCTTACGACAGAGGTCACTTGCTGGCTTATGCTTTGGTCGGAGGACTGAGAGGGTTTGACGCATCTGAAGCCAATCCCGACAATATCGCAACGCAGACGGCCTGGGCAAATGAGGCCCAAAGCGCAAATTCGACCGGTCAAAACTACTATGAAGGACTTGTCCGAAAAGCGCTTGATCAAAATGAACGGGTTCGCTATCGCGTTACCGATTTGTTTGAAGAAGGCAATCTGGTTCCTTCCGGAGCGCACATTGAGGCCAAAAGCAGATCGGGATCGCTTGAATTCAACGTGTTCGTGCCAAACGTTCAAAAGGGCATCGAAATCAATTACCAAACCGGAGATGTCAGCGTCAAATAATTGTTGAAAGCAGCTTGCGTCATAGCGAGTTGCTTTTTTATTGCAATCTGCTCAATAAAAATGATATATTTTGAACAAAGGAGGGGAATATATGGACTTTAAAGATGCAATGAAGAAACGACACGTCGTGCGCAGATATCGGGATGAAGAGCTTGACTTGGAAACGGTCTCAGCCTTAAAAAAACGCGTCGAAGAAGACAATGAGAAATATCAGGTACACGTCAAACTGGAAACGGAGGATTCTTCAGCACTGAATCTCATGGGAAAACTGGCTTCCAAAAATGCTGTCAACTATTTTATCATGTCAGGAAAAGAAAGCGCTGATCTGAACGAACGCTTGGGATATGTCGGAGCAGACCTGATGCTTTATGCCCAAACGCTTGGACTCAACACCTGGTGGATCGGCGGAACGTTCAGCAAAAAAAACGTCGAAAGAAAAGTTCCCAATCAAAAAGTCATCGGAATCATCGTTGTCGGGTATGGGGAAACCGCTGGGAAACGGCACAAGCAAAAGGATGTCGAAGCAGTCAGTTCATACGAGGGTGAAACACCGGACTGGTTCGTTGCCGGTGTAAATGCAGCGCTGCTTGCACCCACTGCATTTGGCAAACAAAATTTTCTGATCAGCGGAAAAGGTCAAAAAGTCGCTTTGAAATGCGACACCTGCGGAGAAGATCTCGGACTTGTGAAGTATCACTTTGAGCTCGGTGCGGGAAAAGAGAACTTTGAGTGGGAACAGTCTTTATAAGTTAACATAAAACAAATGAAATGTTATTGAAACATAACGGAGAAGCTATGAAATCAAAGCACATAAAATGCTTGGCAGTGCTCTTTTCAGCAGTAACCGTACTCCTCGTAGCATGCCGCAAAGATTCTTTTGATTACGGCGTGTTTATCGGTGATGACATAAATCAGCAGAAAAAATACGAGCGTTATGACAACATAGTGGTTGATCCGAGCAGCTTCAAAAGCAAGCAGGTTGAAACTTTGAAAGCAGACGGCAAAAATGTTTATGCATACCTCAACATCGGTTCGCTTGAAAATGCTCAGCCCTATTATAAAAGTTATGAAGACGTCCTGCTTGATCGATATGACGGCTGGCCGGATGAACATTGGGCAGACGTCACCAAGGAAAAATGGCAGCGTCTGGTGGTTCATGATTGGGCTCGAGTGTATAAGGAACGAGGATTAGATGGCCTGTTCATTGATAACACCGATGTTTATTATCGATATCATACGCCTGAAGTCTATCAGAGCCTGAAGTCGATGCTTGCATCACTCAAACGACAGGGGTTCAAGCTTATCGTCAACGGAGGAGACGTCTTTGTTTCTGAAACGTTAAAAGACGGCAGTGCTAAAAAGCTTTATGATGGCGTCAATCAAGAAGACGTATTCACGACATATGATTTCAACAAGAAAAAATACGGTCGGCAGACCAAAAAAAATACGGATTATTACGAAAGATACCTTAAGCAGGCCAAAAAAGCAGGACTTGACGTCTACATCGTCGAATATCGAGCCGGCAGGGAACTTTCAAAAAAAATCGACGAATATTGCGAGCGACACGGGTATAAATGGTACAATGCCGACGGAATTAAGTTGAATTAAAAGAGAAGACCGAAATCATTTTTAATGGTTTCGGTATTTTTTCTGCAAAAAAATGCTAATTGCCGCAAATTTGCGGGAATTAGCGCTTAAAAAAAGCGTATGATAAGACTCAGGATGATATTTCAAGAACGAAAGTGGGCAAAAAACACATGGTCTGGAAAGAAATCAAAGGTTACGAAGGACGCTACATGGTGTCCGATACCGGCAAAATCATGAGTCTGCCAAGAACGATCAAAACGTCAAGAGGCTACAGAACGATTTCCAAAAAAAGAATTCTCAAGTGCAGCAAGCTGAGAAACGGCACCAAAGTAATCCGTCTGGTTGACAAAGACGGAAACAAGAAGAACTACACCGTAGCTCAAATCGTTGCCAGGACGTTTATCGAAAACGACGATCCCAAGCGAACCTTCGTGCGTCACATCGATGGAAAAGAAGGCAACAACAATGTCAAAAATCTCAAATGGGACTACCCGGGACGTGCCGCATCCACGGACTACAGATTCAAAAGAAGAAAAAAATCCAAGAATCGAAACACCGGCCCGATTCAAGCGTTCAAAAACAACGTCTTCTGCGGCGAATTTCAAACGGCTACGGAAGCGGCACGGCATTTTGGCTTCAAGAATACCGTCGGAATCTGTCTTTGTTTGAAGGGAAAGCAGAAGACGGCAGGGGGGATGGAGTGGAGGAGAAAAGAAGAATAAAAATGAAATCATGGAAAGCTATTAAAGATATATTTATTGGAGGAATTAACTATGAAAAAGAAGATTACAGACGAAACCGGAAAAGTATATGTGGAAAAGAGACCATTTTATAAAAAAGGATGCTTTTGGATTCTGGCAGTCATTGCAATAATTATTATCGGTGCCGTTGCCGGTGGCGGAGATGACAGCAGCAGTGATAAATCGTCACGAAGCAGCAATGCTGAAACATCGCATAAAAAAGATGACAGAACTATTTCGAAAAATGCGGAACTGAGAAAGAAGTTTGACGCAATCGTCGTTGGCGATCTGATGAGCAACGGAGATGGCGGGACATCTTTGACCGACGTTGAAAAATCATTGGGCAAGCCCGTTTCCACGTCAACAACCAATCTTCAAAACGTCAAAGTTAAAGATGAAACATGGACTAAAGACGGTGTGACTGTCACGGTTCAGTTTAATGATGACAAGACGGTTTCAAAAGACATAACCGGTTTCAAATTTACGCGTTCTCCCAAGCTTGACTTGAAGGCATTCGATTCAATTGCAGACGGGGCCAACTATGACGACGTCGTCAAGCGATATGGGGAACCTGACAATTTAAATGAAATGAAAATCAGCGGTGAAACGACGCTCAATGCAACGTGGGTCACAGGAACCAAGGGTGGCACGGCAACGTTGACGTTTGAAAACGGAGGGATGACGAGCAAGACGCAGGTTGATTTGAAGTAGGAAATTTGGTTGCGGGTGACAATGCTTTTTCATTAAAATTTAAAAACATTTCCATATTTTAAGTGGCGCAATTACGGTGATAAATAGGTATTTTAAGGGGTTAAAAAAGCATTGTGAAAGTGCTATCATATATTTAAATGAATATTTTATGAGGAGTGGTTGGTATGAGAAAAAACCAAGAACCGTACAACATAGGCTTGGATATTGGCACTAGCTCCATTGGATGGTCAATAATGAATGATAATTTTGATCTGATGAGAGTCAAGGGCAAAAAAGGCATCGGGGTACGATTGTATAACGAAGGACAGTCTGCTGCTGAAAGAAGAATGCATCGGACTGCCAGGCGTCGATATGGACGAAGAAAATGGCGTCTAAGGTTGTTGGAAGATTTTTTTGATGAACATATGGCCGAAGTAGACGACACTTTTTTTGCAAGACTTAAAGATTCCAACATATCTCCAAAGGATGATAAAAAATATCGGAAATCATTGCTTTTTCCAAAGTCAAAAGGCGTCAGGTACCAAGATGATGGCGAGTTTTACAAAAAATATCCGACAATGTACCATCTGCGCTATGCACTGATGACTGAGCATCGAAAATTTGATCTTAGGGAAATATACTTGGCGTTTCACCATATGGTCAAATATCGCGGTAATTTCTTATATGATACCAGCGTTGATTCTTTTGAAGCAAAGAACCTTGATGTTAAGGGAAAATTTGATGAGATTAATGATTTGCTCTCGAGTTATACGGATTTTTGCGTTGATAACAGCAATGCAGCGCTAGTTGAATCAATTTTGTTGGAAAAAAATACGACCAGAAAAGATAAGGCAAAAAAGATTGCCAAACTTATTCACGTAGAAAACAAAGAAAAGGGCAAGAATAAAAAAGCCAAAGATTTGGCAACTCAAATCTCTAATGCTATTTTGGGTTTGAAATGCAATTTTCATCTGATTTTTGAATTGCAACAGAAGTATTCTTTTGATTTGTGTTCGGAAAAAACGGAAGAAAATATTGCAAACTTGTCAGAGGTGCTTGATGAAAATCAAAAGATGTTACTGATGATTTTAAAAGAGATTCAAGATCAAGTAATGCTGAATGCATTCATTCCGTCGGGAATGAGTTTATCTGAGGCAATGATGCAAAAGTATGATGACTATGGTGAGCAGTTGAAAATATACCACGAGCTCGAACATAGCGTTTCTGATGATTCAGCGGCCAAATTACGTGGTGCGTATCGTGATTATAATGACAATATAATAAAAAGAGATGATTTTTATAATAAGCTTAAAAAAATATTATCTGACATGGACAAAGAAAACGTTGATCAAGATGTGTTAGAGTCTTGCGGCAAGTTAAAGAAACTCATAGACGAAAACAAGCTTTTTATCAGACAGCGAACGGCAGCAAATGGTGTTTTGCCGCATCAACTGCATCAAATAGAGATGCGTAAAATTATTGATAATCAAAAAGAGTATTACCCTTGGCTTGCTGAACCGAACCCGAACGAAAAGAGAAGGGTTTACTCGAAGTACAAAGTTGAGGAATTGATTGCTTTCAGAATTCCGTATTATGTTGGACCGTTAGTTGATCCCAACAACGCTGACAAAAACAAAGAAGCACGTTTTTCTTGGATGGTTCGCAAAAAGGACGGCGAAATTACTCCATGGAATTTTGATGATAAAGTTGACAGGGCAGAGTCCGCTAACAATTTTATAGAACGGATGAAGAGCAAGGATACTTATCTTCTTGGTGAAGATGTTGTTCCGAAAGAAAGCATGCTTTATCAAAAATATGAAGTTCTGAATGAGTTGAATAATGTAAGAATTAATGACAATGGGTTAAGTGACTCATCCGTTGATGTTAACTTAAAGCAAGCAATTTACAGCGATTTGTTCAAAAAGTATAAAGTAGTCACGGTTGAGATGCTTCAAAATTATCTCGTTAATGACTATAAATATCCAGTTAGGCCAAAAATCAGCGGCTTGGCCGATGAAAATCGTTTCTTATCATCCTTGAGCACATACAGCGATTTAAAAACAATTTTTGGTGACAAAGTTGATGACAGGACATATTTTAACGATTTTGAGAAAATGGTGGAATACTCTATCGTATTTGAAGACGGCCATGTTTATAATCAAAAGCTTGATGAATTTACTTGGCTTACTAAAGAAGAAAAGCAAAAAATCGGAAAGAAACGTTATCGTGGTTGGGGAAAGTTGTCCAAAAAGTTGTTAACAGGTCTGCGCGACAAAAATAATCATACGATAATGGATAATCTGTGGGAAACCAATCGAAACTTTATGCAGATTCAAACAGCAGATGAATTTCCGAAACAAATTGCTGAAGAAAACGAAAAGCATTTGAAAGGAAGCGTTAGTGACGCAATAAATGACATGTATACGTCTCCGGCCAATAAAAAAGCAATCAGGCAAGTTTTAAGGGTGGTCGACGATATACAAAAAGCAATGGGATACGCACCATCTTCAATTTCATTGGAATTTGCTCGTGAAGACGGGCCGTCCGTAAGGACAGTGTCGAGAGCGAACAGAATGAAGTCCATATATGAAAAGTACGCTTCTGAAGTTAGCGAAGAAGTGATGAAGGATTTGGACGGCGTGATCAAGGATAAGAAAGGCTTGAATGACAGGTTATATCTTTATTTTGAACAACAAGGAAAAGATATGTATTCTGGTCATCCGCTTGATTTCGACAAAGTAATCAGTGGTCAAGAATATGATATTGATCATATTTTGCCTCAAGCTGTCATTAAGGATGATTCGCTTGATAATCGTGTTTTGACAACTAAAGCACTCAATAACGATGTTAAGTCGAAGGGTGTTCCGTGCAAAATGTTTAATGGGATGCATAGTTTTTGGAAGAATTTGTATGACAAAGGGTTTATTTCTCGTAGGAAATTCAATAATTTGACAACTAATCCTGAAAATATTGATAAGTATAAGATGAAGGGGTTTGTAAATCGCCAATTAGTTGAAACGCGGCAAATTATCAAGCTTGTTGCCAACGTTTTAAACGATAAATATCAAAATGACGATGTTGACATTATTGAGGTAAGAGCTGAACTTACGCATGATATCAGAAAGCATTTTAAATTCTATAAAAACAGGAACGTGAATGATTATCATCATGCTTTCGATGCTTATTTGACGAGCTTTGTTGGTCAGTACCTTTTCAAAAAGTATCCAAATCTCAGACCATTATTTGATTATAACGATTTTATGAAGGTGTCGGACAACGTATTCAAGCAACTTCACGGAAATAATTTCTTAGGAGAATTTTTGAATAAATCAGGTGATATCATCAGTACTGATGGAGATTTCGTTCTTAACAAAGAAGAAATGATTAATAAGTTGAATAAGGCTTATGCTTTTAAGAAGATGCTAGTCACAAAAGAAGTGGGACAGCGTACGGGAGCAATGTTTGATGAAACTGTTTATTCGGCAAAGAGCGGTAAAACTTTGATTAAATTAAAGAATGACAGAAATACAAGCATATACGGCGGTCATAGTGGCAATAAAGATGCTTATATGGTTATTATATATACAAGCAAAGGTTATAAGGTAATAGGCATTCCTGTAAGATATGCCGAGAGGTTGGATTCGCTTCGAAAGAACGATGTTGACGGCTTTAACGATATGTTAAACAGGTTAATTGAATCAAAATTTGGTAAAAAGTCTAAAAACAAGCAGTTTAGGGTTGTTATTGATAAGGTTTTGTATAATCAGTTGATTCAAGACGGAAACCTATTATTTACGCTGGGGAGTGCTGCTTATCAACATAATTTTAGACAACTTTTTTTGGATAAAAAAGCCCTCGAAATTCTCGACAAGGTTGCAACTCCCAAACCGACAGACGATGATTTAATTATGGTGTATGATCAGATTTTAGAAAGAGTCGACAAACACTTTGAATTGTACGATAACGGTGGTTGCAGAGAGGCGCTTCACAAAGGTCGAGAATTATTTTGCAAATTGCCGGTTTCAAAAAGAAACGAAAAAGACGTAACTAAGAGGGATATGATATACACGATATTGGATGGGTTACACGCAAACGGAAAAACCGTTAGTTGCTTGGAAATTGGAAAAGGAGGTGCTTTTGGGAAGTTTCAAAAGAAAAACGGAATTAATTTATCTGAAAACGCCAAACTTATCTATCAATCACCAACAGGTCTATTTGAACGAGTCGTATATTTGAAAGATCTATAAAAATATAATTAAAATTAAAAGCTTGCAATTTGAATTTATTTGCAAGCTTTTTTTATGAACAAAAAAGACGAGCAACAATGCTCGCCTGTCAATATGTACTGTCCACAAAACGTGGATCAAAAGTAGAAGCTTGACTTTAAGTCTTGCTTGATTTCAACTTCTGGATGTCATATCAATGATGTTTTACGTTGGGAGCTACCCAACAGCTAAATTATATATCCGTTTTAAAATTTTAGCAAGTGTTTTAAGGAGGAATTTTAATGAGTTGGAGAACCGTAGTGATAACTCAGCATGCTAAGTTATCGTATTCTGGCAGGATGATGATCGTTCAAACCGATAGCAAGATTCATTCCATACCGATAGAAGATATTTCAGTACTAATGATAGCTACTACTCAAGCAGTGATAACAAGCGCATTGGTAGCTAAATTATCTCAAAATCAGTCTAAAATAATTTTTGTTGACAATCATTATCTGCCAGTAAGCGAGACGTGTTGTTATTATTCATCTTCCAGGACTTTAGAATCTTTGAGGAAGCAATTTGAATGGGATGAGTATAGAAAAGAAAATTTATGGACACATATTGTTGCCGGAAAAATTTCAAATCAAACAAGCGTGATAGAGTCATTGGGAATAGATACGGAAGATTTGGAGAAAGAAGCGGATAAATTAGAATTTGGTGATGCAACTAATCGCGAGGCGGTTGTTGCTAGAAAGTATTTTGAACTATTGTTTGGAAGTGGATTTAAAAGAAGAAGCGATGATGAGGAAGGGTGTGTGAATGCAGCGTTAAATTATGGATATTCGATAATTTTGTCATCTTTTTCCCGTGCAATCGTGGCAAACGGATGTTTGACGCATATTGGCATTCATCATTCAAATAATCAAAACGAATATAACTTGGCATCAGATTTGATGGAACCTTTCAGGCCGATAATAGATTTGTATGTAGCTGTACAAAACTTTACTGAATTTTCGCGTTCAATAAGAATGAGCCTAATAAACTTGCTTAATCAGGAAATACAGTTGAATGGACAAAAAATGAGGATCAGCACTGCGATAGAAAAGCACGTTTCTAATTGCATAAGGTTTTTGAATGGTGATTTAGATAATATAGAAATTGAGGTGGATTTTACGGATGAGGTACAGAGTTATGAGATTAATGGTCATGTTTGACTTGCCGGTAGAAACTTCGGAACAACGACGTGAATACAGAAAATTCAGAAAAAGTCTGATAAATGAAGGCTTTTGCATGATACAGTATTCTGTTTATGTTCGCGTATGCACCACAAGGCAGGCGGCAACGCTTCTTGAAAATCGCATCAAAGCCTTTATTCCAGACGAAGAAGGCGGGGTAATTCAAACGTTGATTCTGACCGAAAAACAGTATGGTGATATGCACTTTCTGTTGGGAAAAGAAAAAGATGATATCAGAAATTCATCTGAAAGGACGATTTTTATATGAAGATAGCATATGTGACACATGATTCGCTAGACATTGAAAGCGGGAAAGTAACCGCAATTTGTACTGCTAGCAAAAGCGTATATTTGGAAATCATTCGTAGTTTTAACAATGCTGACGATAAGCTGTTTTTATGCAGTGATGATTATAAAGAAATGGAATTGAAGGACGGGATTGACTGGGAAGGGGATGTTATGGAAATAGATGTGGGCAAAAAATATCTCAATGAGCTTCTAAAAAAATCTGTTGAATTCATGCCTGACGAATTGAGAAAACAAGTTTACGAATTGGAGAGACAAACTGCAACGGCATTACAGGATTCAATATATATGTTTGACCTACCGCTTATCGTATCAATGGATAACGATCTCAAAAAAACATTAAAGAATTATCATTTTTCTATAGATTCCAGTATAGCATATGATCCGTGTGCTATAATTGAAACTGACATAAAGATTCATGCTGAATGCGCGTTAAAAAAAGCTATTGGCGTTAGCGGGTTAGCTACCTATCTAACACCTGAAGAATTCAATTATATCAAGGGCTTAGTGAAGGAAATGGATGTCCCTTTACTGATGATTGATTATAATGTTTCCGGTTGGAAAGGCTATTTTGATAATTGTAACGTGATGTATATTGACGAGGACTTCATTGACTGGCATTAGCTAAAATTAACTGTTGATTAAAAAGAGACGGTTTCAGCTGGATGTCATATCAATGATGTTATGAACTTAGATTGTAAATTGGTGGGTTAGGGGTTAGTTTCAGCTGGATGTCATATCAATGATGTTATGAACTTGAAAAACTAGCGTATAAATTACACATAAGTTTCAGCTGGATGTCATATCAATGATGTTATGAACCTCAACCTATAATGTTATAACATAATAATCGGTTTCAGCTGGATGTCATATCAATGATGTTATGAACTTTTGGCTAATCATACTTTTTAATAGGATAGTTTCAGCTGGATGTCATATCAATGATGTTATGAACGTTTGGACTGGCGACAATCACAATGATGTTGTTTCAGCTGGATGTCATATCAATGATGTTATGAACTAGTAAATAAGGGAGGTCATAAGACATGACGTTTCAGCTGGATGTCATATCAATGATGTTATGAACAAATAAAGATGATGAGATTGAAGTTCATTGGTTTCAGCTGGATGTCATATCAATGATGTTATGAACGAAATAGCTTGATATTTAACAGTTACGCCAGTTTCAGCTGGATGTCATATCAATGATGTTATGAACAGCTGCTTGAAAGCACTCACTGTATAGGTTGTTTCAGCTGGATGTCATATCAATGATGTTATGAACAAGGGGAAGAAGGAACTTGGCTGACTGAAGGTTTCAGCTGGATGTCATATCAATGATGTTATGAACAACCGCAATTTGCTGGTGTCAATCCAACTTGTTTCATCTGGATGTCATATCAATGATGTTATGAACGAAAAGCTAAAAAGTTAGTCAATCATGCCCGTTTCAGCTGGATGTCATATCAATGATGTTATGAACCACCGGCTCTGACGTCGGGAGCGTATTGCTGTTTCAGCTGGATGTCATATCAATGATGTTATGAACCTTAGGTGAATCTGGATTACTCCCGTATACACGGTTTCAGTTGGATGTTATATAGATGATGTCACAAAATGTGTAAATTAAGAAAGAGCGACCAGTTATCAAATGATAATCGGTCGCTCTTTCTTATGTTCTACCATTATCCTCATCCCCCAAACGCCCCCTCAAATCCTTCCCGACTGACGAACCCATAGGATTCAAGCGTCGTCTTGTCGCTTGAAAGGGCTAAGATGGCCTGTTTCAACGCATCCGTTTCCTCTTTTTCAACGTTGATTGTTTTTGCCAAATGCAGTATGACAACGCAGCCCAGTGCGAACCTGTTCGTTGTCGTCTCTGTATTTTTCATGCGAAAAAGATATTTGGAATATGATTGGGGAGTTACGGGCCTTGTTTCGATTTTGATATCGATCAGGTTGCCGTTGTGACAGCAGCAGTTGCGGTAAAGCGCAATGCAGTCCATCCAACTGATGAGCTCGTTTGCGCTGCATTCATATATGGATGCGATTTCTTTGCGGTTGCGCTTGCTCATGAGCTTATAGATGTGGATCAGTTCGCCGAGCGAAATGTGTTGCGAAAGCTCGAGAAGAGACTGGTTTTCTGGCTTGTCGCCTTTTGAAAGGTGAGTGATGGTGTTGATGAGCTGTTTTTGTTCCTGCTCAATGATTTTTCTGTCGACGGCATCGTATTTCAGGTATTTGTTAGGACCGTCAGTCTGGCACCAGGAAAAAATGTCCTGGTAGCAAAGCGGACCGTATTTTTCGACAAGGTGCGACGTAATTTTTGTGTTCAAGTCGATTTCAAGTTCTTGAATGATCGAAAAAACGGCCTGACGCAATTTTTTGTCAAGCCGGATTCGATCATGGACGTCTTGAAACGTGCAGCCGAATCGGCAAAGCGGTGTGGCATAGCTGATGAAACGATACGTACCAAGATGATCGATGATTGTTTGCTGCTTTTTGGTTGGTCCAAAATCATTGATGTTGAGCTTTTTGATTAGATCTGATTGCACCACGGATGCTCGCTCCTTTGCATAAAAAAACCCTGCGCTCGGCCGCAGCCTTCGAAGCAGGGGGATTGAAACTTATTTTTCAACTACATGATAACACTTGAAGCGTGTTTTCGCAATTACGAAACTTATTAATTGCCAAATATGCTCATTCTTGTTACGATAGTGATGAAGAAAGGGCTTACAAGAATGGAGTGACATATATGGGAAAATTGACGAGCAGGGTAGAGAAGCTGTACCGGATTTTCAGCAAAGCTGCCGGGCTTTTTGCCGGACTGCGTGCGGTACTGTATTTTGTCGGAAGAAGAAAAAGAAAGTAGTTTTTGGAAGCGGTCGGGCAATCTGATCGCTTTTTTTGCAGGCAATGATCTGCCTTTCACCGTGCATACGGATCCTTAAAAGAAAACAAGGGTGGAAACTTCGCATTTTAAAAGTGATACCATAGAAAACATCAGAAAATGGGGATTTTGGACTTTCATGTCAAGCCCCCGTTACATAAATGAGGGCGGACTTTTGATGGCTGAGTTATTTTCTGAACCGGAACAACTAAAAAGAATCGCCGAACCGTTATCCAATCGTTCGGATATCTATTCTTTGGGAATGACGCTTTATGTTTTGGCAAATGATAAGAAATTTCCGGATCAGCGCGATGTGTTGCCAGAGATTGAAGAAATCAGTGTTGAACTGAATGCGATATTGAGGAAAGCGTGCAGCTATTATCCTGGCAATCGCTATCAGAGCGCAGCAGAACTCAGAAAAGAACTTTTGAAATTGATGATAACGAAATATTGTTGAAAGGTCGCAGCAGGCGGCCTTTTTTTATGATAAAAAAGCGCCGATTTTGGTCGGCGCCTGGTGCTGTATGAATTATTCTGCTGATTTTTGATCCTGTTCAAGATATTCGATCATTTCGTCAAATGATTCTTTGGCATCCGCATACCCGCTTTCGTACAAGTCCTTGAGTTTTTTGACGTTATGCTCAAGCCGACCGACCTTGACAGGTTCTTTTGGAGCAATGCAAAAGATTTGTTTTGATTCCTCCATTTTCTGCAATTCTTCTGCCTGCTTGTTGTAGGCTTCAGGCCTGCCGTTGACTTGTTTGACGAAATCGGGGTATTGATTGAAGTTCATTTCAATTGCTTTTTCCATTGCCTTGTTGCCAGGCTTTTTGCGGTATTCGCGGTTGCGGGTTCTGACCACGACGATTTTGTCGAAGCCCAATTCCTGTGCAAGATCGACCGGAACGGAGTCTGAGATTCCGCCGTCAAGACAAAGACCTTTAGATGTTTCATGGGGTTTCGAAATGATCGGCATTGAAGATGAGGCTTCAAGGGCATCCGTCAGCTCTTTTCCGACCGGCGGCTTGTGAAATTCGACGCGCTTGCCGTCTTTTAGTCTGGTGGCTACGATTACGAAGTCCGTATCGGACAGATTGTAGGCATTTTCATCGTAGTTGTGCCATGAAATTCCATGATCCGTAAACAGATAGTCAAGATTGATGATGCTTTTGCCTTTTAAAAGACGTTTGACAGAAATATAGTCGCGATCGTTGCGGTATTCGGTATTGATTTCAAATGTTCTTCCGTATTGTTTGGAAACATAGTTTGCTCCGGCAAGAGATCCCGCTGAAACGCCGATGACGCAGTTAAATTGAATGTCGCGATCCAAAAAATAGTCAAGGACGCCGGACGTATAGCATCCGCGCATGGCTCCGCCTTCTAAGACAAGTGCCGCATTATAATACATGGATTCTCATCCCTTCATAATAGTAACAAAATTAGTTTATACAAATTCAGTATAACATCATCAGGAAGATTTTTCTCGTTATAATTCAGCGATAAGCGACAAAGTGCAAAAAGTGATCTACTGTGCTAAAATCGTATAAGTGAGTTTTAAATGAAAGGAAGGGTATGAGTGGGACTCGATAAAAAAGCCATGTTTGAAAAACTGCTTGAACAAATCAAGTGGCAAGACGACAGGGAAGCTTTTTCCGATGCGCTGATCGAAAAAGTCGAAGTGCATACGAAGTCGAAGCGTTGGGACTTTTATTTGGAAACAAACGACATCTTGCCGTTTCAAACATTTGCAAAACTTAATCAGCTTGTCGAGACGTCTTTCAGGCCGATTTGCAAGACGAGACTGCATTTTACGACGAGAAATCCTGTAATGAATGACGAAAAACTGGTTTCGTATTGGGCATATGCCGTTGAAACGAGCGGAAAAGCAAACGGGTTTACCCAAAATCTCTTGCGCAATTCTCCGGAACTTGATCACGGAGAGGTCAAACTGTTGGCTGAAAATACGGTCTTGCGCGATTTTTTGAAGCGCAACGTTTTGGAAAGAATTGAAGCGTCTTATCAGGATGCCGGTTTTCCAAGATTCACGATCAAACCCTATGTTGATGAAAAGGCGATTGAAGAAAAGCGGGAGGCCATGCAGCAAAAGCATGCCGAAAACGATGCGGAGCTGGCCAGAAAAGCTTATGAGCAGATCAAGATTTCGAATGAGCAAAAGGCCAGGCAGCCAAAAAACGTGAAGAAGCAAGAAGAACTTCCGCCTGTTGAAGGGCCGGTGATGGTCGGCAAGAAGATTTCGGAAGAAACCGAGATCAGACCGATGAAGACGATCGTAGAAGAAGAGCGCATTGTGGTCGTCCAAGGCTACGTCTTTGATTCCGAGGTGCGCGAACTGCGCTCCGGCAGAAAAATTCTGACGTTTAAGATTACCGATTATACTTCTTCGTTTGCCGTCAAAAAGTTTTCGAACAATGCCAAAGATGAAGCGATGTTTGATGCCGTCAAAGTCGGCCAATGGGTCAAAGTCAAAGGAAACGTCCAAGAAGACAGCTACATGAGAGATCTTGTCATCAATGCCTATGACATCAATGAGGTCAAGCATGAAGGACGAAAGGATACGGCTCCTGAAGATGAAAAGCGCGTTGAGCTTCATCTGCACTCCAACATGAGCATGATGGATGCGACGAATTCGATTTCGGACTTTGTCGCACAAGCTGCCAAGTGGGGGCAAAAAGCGATTGCGATTACCGATCACAGCACGCTGCAGGCCTTTCCGGAAGCACATTCGGCAGGACAAAAAAACGGTGTCAAGATTTTGTACGGCGTTGAGGCAAACGTTGTTGAAGACAGTCAGCCGATTGCATACAACGAGGCGCATGAAGAATTGAAGCATGCGACTTACGTCGTGTTCGATACGGAAACGACGGGTCTGTCGGCTCAATACAACAAGGTCATCGAATTGGCCGCGGTCAAGATGAAAGACGGCGAAAAAATCGGAGAATTTGAAGAATTCATCGATCCGGGCCATCCGCTTTCGCAAACGACGATCAATCTGACGCACATTACGGATGCGATGGTTCGCGGTTCAAAAACGGAAGAAGAAGTTTTCAAACTCTTCCGTGAATTTTGCAAGGGATGCATCATCGTCGGACACAATGCCACGTTTGACGTCGACTTCATGAATACCGGCTATCTTCGCCACGGCATGCCTGAGATTAAAGAACCGTGGGTCGATACGCTGCCTTTGGCAAGAATCTTGTATTCGGACATGAAACGCTTTACGCTCGATACGTTGGCCAAGCGGCTCAAAGTTGATTTGGAACATCACCACCGGGCTATTTATGATGCCGAAGCGACCGGCTATATTTTTTACAAGATGCTTGCTGACGCGCGCGAACAGTTCGACATTTTGTATCATGACGATTTTAACAAGCACATGGTTCAGCCGGATACGTACAAACAGCAGCACCCGTTTCATGCGATCGTTTTGGCTAAAACGCAGGACGGGTTGAAAAATCTTTTCAAGCTGGCATCAGATTCGATGGTCAATCACTTTTACCGCGTTGCCAGGGTTCCTCGCTCAGTGCTTGAAAAATACCGTGAAGGACTTTTGGTCGGTTCCGGCTGTGCCGACGGCGAAGTTTTCACGGCCATGATGCAAAAAGGCTATGAAACGGCCAAAGCCAAGGCCAAAAATTATGATTATCTGGAGATTCAGCCAAAGGCGTTGTATGCACCGCTTTTGGAGCGAGAACTTGTCAAGGATGAAGAAGAGCTTGAAGACATCATCAAAAATATGGTGAAATTGGCTGAAGAACTCGACAAGCCGATCGTTGCAAGCGGAGACGTGCATTTCATGAACAAGGAAGATGCGATTTACCGCAAGATTCTGATTCATTCCCAAGGCGGCGCAAACCCGCTCAATCGCTTGAAAAATCTTCCTGATGCACACTTCAGAACGACGGATGAGATGCTTGACGAGTTTGCCTTTCTCGGACCTGAACTGGCTAAAAAGGTCGTTGTCGATGATCCGAACAAGGTCGCGGCAATGTGTGACGAAATCACGCCCGTCAAGGATAAGCTGTATACGCCGAAAATGCCAGGGGCAGAAGACGATATTCGCAATCTGACGATGAACAAGGCACATGAGCTTTATGGCGATCCGTTGCCTGAAATCGTTCAGGCCAGACTTGACAAAGAATTGAAGTCCGTTATCGGCAACGGCTTTTCCGTAATTTATCTGATTGCGCAAAAGCTCGTTTTCAAGTCCAACAAAGACGGATATCTGGTCGGTTCTCGTGGGTCCGTCGGTTCAAGCCTGGTGGCAACGATGACCGGAATCACCGAGGTCAATCCTCTTCCGCCGCATTATCGTTGTCCTGAGTGCAAATACTCTGAATTTTTCACGAAAGGCGAATACGGCAGCGGCTACGATCTCCCTGACAAAAAGTGCCCCAAGTGCCAAACGCAGCTCGTCAAGGACGGACAGGAAATCCCGTTTGAAACGTTCCTTGGATTCAAAGGCAACAAGGTCCCTGATATCGATTTGAACTTTTCCGGCGACTATCAGCCGGTTGCACACAACTACACGAAGGTTCTGTTCGGAGAAAACAACGTGTTCCGTGCCGGAACGATCGGTACCGTTGCCGACAAGACGGCGTACGGTTATGTCAAAGCGTACGAACGCGACAACGAACTGACGCTGAGGTCTGCCGAAGTCGATCGCCTGGCCAAGGGAGCAACGGGCGTCAAACGCACGACCGGACAGCACCCGGCCGGAATTCTGGTTGTTCCCGACTACATGGATATTTATGATTTCACGCCGATTCAGTATCCGGCAGACGACGTCAATGCGGCCTGGCGCACGACTCACTTTGATTTCCACTCGATTCACGACAATATTTTGAAACTCGACTGTCTTGGTCACGATGATCCGACGATGATTCGCATGCTGCAGGATCTTTCGGGAATTGAACCAAAAACGATTCCGACTGATGACCCCGGTGTGATGGCGCTGTTTTCCGGAACGGAGATTTTGGGCGTCACGGAAGAACAGATTCAATCGAAAACGGGAACGCTCGGCATTCCGGAATTCGGAACGAGGTTCGTTCGCGGAATGCTTGAAGAAACGAAGCCAAAGACGTTTGCCGAACTGCTCAAGATTTCCGGTTTGTCTCACGGGACTGACGTTTGGCTCGGAAACGCCGAAGAACTGATTCAAAACAAGACGGTGACGATGCCTGAAGTTATCGGATGTCGTGACGATATCATGATGGATCTGATTCACATGGGCGTTGAAAGCGATCTGGCCTTCAAAATCATGGAACACGTGCGTAAGGGACGCGGCATTCCGGATGAGTGGCAAGAAGAGATGCACAAGGCAAACGTTCCCGAATGGTACATCGGCGCCTGCCTGAAAATCAAGTACATGTTCCCTAAGGCACATGCTGCTGCTTACGTTTTGATGGCGCTGCGCATTGCATATTTCAAAGTCTACTACCCGCTGATCTACTATTCTGCATATTTTTCCGTGCGTGCCGATGATTTTGATCTGGTCGCAATGGCCAACGGCAAGGAATCCGTCAAGGCTCGCATGAAAGAAATCAATGAAAAAGGCAATGATGCTTCAGCTAAGGAAAAGAACCTGTTGACCGTGCTTGAGCTTGCAAACGAAATGCTCGAACGCGGCTTTGAGTTCAAGATGGTCGACATCAAGCGTTCGGATGCTTCGGACTGGCTGATTGAAGGAAATACGCTCCTGGCGCCGTTTTCGGCAATTCCGGGTCTTGGGTTGAACGTTGCCAAGCAAATCGTCGCGGCAAGAGAAGAGCGCGAGTTCATTTCAAAACAGGATTTGAAAGAGCGCGGAAAGGTTTCGCAATCATTGGTTGATTTCATGACGGAAAACCATGTTTTGGACGGATTGTCGGATGAAAATCAGCTGTCGCTTTTCGACATGCTTGGCTAAATGCACTGCATTTACATTCATTTTCATACGAAACTTGAAAATGTCGTCCCAGTATGCTACAATAACATTGTTTTTGATACTCGTTAGGGAGTGAGCAGAGATGCTCGCTCTTTTTATTGGAACGGGTTCTATTGGATGAAAAGATGCGAGGAGGAAAATTTTGAGCAGCGTTGTTGAAACAGTGACGGAATTAGTCACTCCTATATTGGATGAACGTCACTTTGAATTAGTTGATGCGGAATTCGTGAAAGAAGGCAAAAGCTGGTATTTGCGAATTTATATCGATAAGCCCGGTGGAATCAATATTGAGGAGTGTGCGCTTGTCAGCGATTTGCTCGGCGAAAAGCTTGACGACTGCGACCCGGATCCGATTCCTCAGGCATACTTTTTGGAAGTTTCCTCACCTGGTGCTGAGCGTCCTTTGAAAAAAGAACGCGATTATGAGCGCGCGTTGAATTCTTATATTCATGTTTCGCTGTATCAACCGTTGGAGGGCAATAAGGTTTATGAAGGCACAATGGTTGACTTGAAGCCGGATGAACTGACGCTGGAATACATGGACAAGACTCGTCAAAAGACGATTGTGATTCCGCGCAAGCAGATTGCACAGGCGCGTTTGGCAATCAAATTTTAATAATAAGGAGCACAGAAAAAATGAGTAAGGAATTGCTTAATGCATTGGATGCACTTGAAACTGAAAAGGGCATCAAAAAAGAAGTCATCATCGATGCTTTGGAACAGGCACTTGTTTCCGCCTACAAGAAAAACTACGGTCAGGCACAAAACGTCAAAGTGACGTTTGATGCAAGACGTGGCGACATCAAGGTTTTTGCCGTTAAGGAAGTCGTCAACGAAGTTTTGGATTCATGCCTTGAAGTCAGCCTGTCTGATGCTCTTGAAATCAACAGAGCCTATGAAATCGGCGACACGATTGATTTTGAAGTTACTCCGCGTGATTTTGGCCGAATTGCGGCTCAAACTGCTAAGCAGGTCATCATGCAGCGCGTGCGTGAAGAAGAGCGTCAAATGATTTATAATCAATATAGCCGTTATGAAAATGAAATCATGACCGGTGAAGTTGAACGTCGCGACAGCCGTTACGTTTATGTCAACCTCGGCAACGTTGAAGCCGTTCTTTCGAAGCGCGATCAGGTGCCTGGTGAAGTTTACAATTCACATGATCGCATCAAAGTTTACGTGTACAAGGTTGTTGATCCAAACGAAAATCAAAATGCCGAACAAAATGAAGAAGAAGGCAAGAAGAAGCGTCGCAACCGAGGACCTCAAGTTTACGTAAGTCGTTCTCATCCTGATTTGTTGAAGCGCATGTTTGAAAATGAAGTTCCGGAAATTTTTGACGGAACCGTTGAAATCAAGTCGATTGCGCGTGAAGCAGGCGATCGTGCCAAAATTGCCGTTTGCTCCGATCAAGAAGGAATCGATCCGATCGGAACTTGCGTTGGCCCACGCGGAGAACGCGTCAAGGCAATCGTTGAAGAATTGAACGGAGAGAAGATGGACATCGTCGAATGGAGCGAAGATCCGTCCGAATATATCAAGGCTGCCTTGAAACCGGCCGAAATTCTTGAAGTTCGCTTCGACAGAGAAGACGATCATGCATGCACGGTCGTCGTCCCTGACACGCAATTATCGCTTGCAATCGGCAAGCGTGGCCAAAATGCCCGCCTTGCAGCTCATTTGACGGGCTACAAGATTGACATCAAGTCCGAATCAAACATGGAAGAGCTTGATCGTCAGTCTGAAGAAGAACCTGAGGAAAATTTTGAATTGCCTGAAACAGAAGATGTTGAAACGGAAGATGCCATCAGCATTGAAGACATTGAGGCAGATAACGAATAAAGGAGGTTTTTTAAATGGCACAGCGTAAAATACCGATGCGAAAAGACATCGTTACCGGAGAAATGAAGCCAAAAAAAGAACTCGTTCGTGTTGTCAAGAATAAAGAAAATGAAGTTTCAATCGATCCGACCGGAAAGAAGGCCGGACGCGGAGCATATATTCATTTAGATGTCAAAACAGCCGAGAAAGCAAAAAAGGACCGCACCTTCGACAAGGTATTCGGGCTTAAAATCGACGATGCCTTTTACGATGAGCTGGTTGCTTACGTTGATCACCAAGCAGCCCGCGCGGAATTGTTCGGAAATGGAAAATAGACAAAAAGTTCTGCAATCATTGGGCCTTGCTCGTCGGGCAAAAAAACTGACGACGGGCATTGACCTTGTTATTGACCAAGTTCGACTTGGAAAGGCGTACCTTGTTTTTTGCGCAAATGATGCAGGACAAAGTACGAAAAAGAAAATTACTGATAAATGCAATAGTTACAACGTCACGTGCTCGCTCGAATTCACAAGGGATGAACTCAGTGCGGCAATAGGATCGAAACGCTCGATAATTGCAGTGACGGACGCAGGCTTTGCTAAGAAATTCAAGCAACTGCTGTCTCTTTGATTCGTGTATTTCTCGAATCAAGAGTCTTGACAGGCCTGATTTTACGAGAATGGAGCGATGTCGATGAGTAAAAAAAGAATTTATGAATTAGCAAAAGAACTCAATGTTTCCAGCAAGGAAGTCATTGCGGCAGCCAAAAAGAAGGGAATTGAAGTTGGCAATCACATGTCGACGATTGGAGAAAACGAAGAGCGGCAGGTAAGGGCTGCTTTTGCTCCAAAGAAAGCCCCTGTTGAGAAAAAGGCGGCTGCCTTTAAGGCTGAAAAACCGGCCAAAGAGCATAAAAGGGAAAGTGAAAAGGTCGGAAAGAAGCCTTCTGACAAGCGATCAACCGAAAAAAAGCAGGCTGTTCGCCCTGATCAAGGAAAGACCAGCCGTGATCAAAAGTCAGTGAATAGAACCAACGAAAGGCATTCTGGTAACCACATGGATAAAAATAAAAACAACAACAATCGCAGGAGCAACCAAAGAGAAGGACAAAGCAACGATCGTTTCGGCGGAAACGACAACAAAAAGGGCAAGTTCAACAAGAAGAACAATCGCAAAAACAACAAGCGCAATAATCGCAATCAACGCGACAATAATAAGAAGAACGCCGTTCCGCAACGCAAGAACAAGCCGTTGCCGGAAACTTTGGTTTATACGGTCGGCATGAACGTTGCCGATATCGCAAAGAAGATCCACCGCGAACCGGCAGAAATCATCAAGAAGCTCTTTATGATGGGCGTGATGGTCAACCAAAACCAATCGCTTGACAAAGATACGATTGAAATTCTTGCAGCCGATTATGGCATCAAGGCTGAAGAAAAAGTTGAAGTTGACGTAGCCGACATCGACAAGTTCTTTGAAGAAGAAGCAAACAATACGAAACACTCCGCACCGCGTCCACCGGTCGTAACGATTATGGGACACGTTGATCACGGCAAAACGACGCTTCTTGACAAATTGCGTCATACGAACGTCACTGCCGGTGAAGCAGGCGGAATTACGCAGCATATCGGTGCTTATCAGGTAAGACACAATGACAAGATCATTACGTTCCTTGATACGCCGGGACATGCCGCCTTCACGAGCATGCGTGCTCGTGGTGCCGACATCACCGACATCACTGTCCTGGTCGTTGCCGCAGACGATGGCGTCATGCCGCAAACGATTGAAGCCATCAACCACTCGAAGGCTGCCGGGGTTCCGATCATCGTGGCCGTAAACAAGATCGACAAGCCTGGTGCAAACCCTAACCACGTAATGGAGCAATTGACCGAATACGGCTTGATTCCTGAAGATTGGGGCGGCGATACGATCTTTGTCGATATTTCTGCTAAATTCGGCAAGAATCTTGACGAATTGCTCGACATGATTTTACTTGAGTCAGAAATGCTTGAACTTAAGGCAAATCCTAAGCAGCACGGTGCAGGGTCCGTTATCGAAGCTCGCCTTGACAAGGGCAAGGGATCCGTTGCAACGCTTTTGGTTCAGCAAGGAACCCTTCACGTCGGTGATCCGATTGTTGTCGGAAATACTTTTGGTCGCGTTCGGACGATGACTGACGCCAGAGGTCATGCCATCAAGAAGGCTACCCCGGCAACGCCAGTCGAAATTACCGGTTTGAACGAAGTGCCGCAGTCAGGTGATCGTTTCGTGACGTTTGATGACGAAAAGACGGCGCGTGCAGCAGGTGAAGAACGTGCCAAGCGCGCTCTGATGAAGGAACGCAGCCAAACGACGCACGTTACGCTCGACAACTTGTTCGATACGCTTAAAGAAGGCGATATGAAAGAAGTTGACGTGATCATCAAAGCCGACGTTCAAGGTTCCGTTGAAGCAATTGCACAAAGCTTCAAGAAGATTGACGTGGAAGGCGTTCGCGTCAACATCATCCACCAGGCCGTTGGTGCCATCAACGAATCAGACGTGACCTTGGCCGAAGCTTCCAATGCGATCATCATCGGATTCAATGTCCGTCCTACGCCTCAAGCCAAGGTGCAGGCAGATCAAGACAAGGTCGACATTCGTTTGCACAACGTCATCTACAAGGCAATCGATGAAGTTACGACTGCCATGAAAGGGATGCTTGAACCCGTCTTTGAAGAAAAAGTCACCGGCTACGTTGAAATCCGTCAGACCTACAAAGTTTCAAAACTTGGCACGATCGGCGGCGGCTATGTCACGGACGGCTACATTCAAAGAGATTCCGGCGTTCGAATTATTCGTGACGGAATCGTGATCTATGAAGGAAAGCTTGCATCTCTCAAGCGTTTCAAAGATGACGTCAAGCAGGTCAAATCCGGATTCGAATGCGGCTTGATGGTTGAAAAGTACAATGACATCAAAGAAGGCGATCAGCTCGAAGCCTTCATTATGGAAGAAGTTCCGCAAGACTAACGGGAGGAATTGCTATATATGGTACAACATTACCGTGTCGGACGTTTGTCACAAGAGATTCAGCGCGAAGTCAACGACATTTTGATGAAACGCGTCCGCGATCCGCGCGTTGAAGGCGTGACGATTACCGGCGTCGAAGTTACGGGCGATCTGCAGAATGCGACAATTTATTACAGCACGCTTTCAAATCTTGCTTCTGATGCCGAAAAGACCCAAAAAGGTCTCGATAAGGCAACAGGGTTGATCAGACGAGAACTTGGGCAGCGCTTGAGCATCTATGTCACGCCTGAACTCAAATTCGTTCGTGATGAATCCGTGCGCTACGGGGATCATATCGACGAACTTTTGAACAAGCTTCATCAGCAGGATCGTTAAGATGAAAATTGCGGGGATGGGAATTTTTCCCATCCCTGTTTTTGAGAGGTGAACACTTATGGATGGAATTTTACCCCTGAACAAGGATCGCGGCATGACCAGCAATGATGCCGTGTTTAAATGCAGACGCCTGTTTCGGACCAGAAAAGTCGGACACAGCGGGACGCTCGATCCAAACGTTGACGGCGTGCTGCCGATCTGCATCGGACATGCGACAAAAGTCGTCAGCTATCTGATGGAATCAGGCAAAGTTTATACCGGTGAGGTCACGCTTGGATTTTCAACGGAAACGGAAGATCTTGACGGGAAAATCGTTGAAGAGTATTTTTTGACGAAGCCTTTTTCAGATGAATTGATCAAAGAAAAGATGCAGCAGCTTTGCGGAGACATCATTCAGATTCCTCCGATGTATTCTGCCGTCAAGGTCAACGGCAGACGTTTGTATGATTACGCCAGAAAAGGCGAAAAAGTCGAACGTCCCAAGAGAAAGATTCACGTTGAAAGTTTTGAATTGATCGGAAGCTCTGCATTTGACAAAGAAAACGGCGTCCAAAAATTGCGTTTCAAAGTCGCCTGCGGAAAAGGAACCTATGTCAGAACGCTTGCCACGGATCTCGGCAAAAAACTTGGCGTTCCGGCCGTCATGAGCGATCTGACGCGACTTGAAAGCGGCAGTTTCAAGCTTTACGAAGCCTATACGCTGGCACAGCTTGAAGAACTCAAGCAAAACGGCAAGCTGGAAGAGGCCTTGCGCCCGGTCGACCATGCTTTGAAAATGCCTAAAAGAGAACTGACGAGTGCGCAGTGGAAAATCGTCAAAAACGGCGGCTTTTTGCTGCCTGAAAATTTCAGTGACTTAAGCGCAACGGATGGTCTTCAGGTTGCTTTGACGTATCAAAACAAGTGTCGCTGCGTCTATCGTTATAATGAAGAAAAGAGACGCTATCAGGCAGAACAGATGATTGATCTGACATAGAGGTGCATGATGCAGGTTGTTAAATTGCAAGAACCGTATGACAATAATTTGATTCCGGACGGACCGATCGTTCTTTGCCTGGGCTTTTTTGACGGCGTTCATCGCGGACATCAGGCAGTAATCCGTGAAGGAAAGAGGCGCGCGGAAAAGCTTGGGGCAAAACTTGCGATCATGACGCTTGATCGTTATCCAGGAATCGTGTTCAATAACGAGGCAAACAAGGATTTTGCGTATCTGTCGAGCGAACGAAAAAAGCTTGAACTTTTCGAACGCTTCGGAGTCGACCTTTGTTACGTCGTTTCGTTTGATGAGAAGTTCTATACGCTCAGCCAGCAGGATTTTGTCGAAAAATACATCGTTTCGCTCCACACAGTCTGCGCGGTTGCAGGAAGCGACTATACGTACGGAAAAATGCCGTATGCAAACGGCGGCGACATGTCGCATCTGGAAGGCTATGCCAACGGACGCTTTGAGGTGGTCAAGGTTTCGCATATGCTTGATGACGGAGAAAAAATCAGTTCGACAAGAATCAGGAAAGCGCTCCGGAAAGGAAACGTCAAAATGGCAGCAGATCTTTTGGGCTATTCGTACGAAACAAGCGGTCAGGTAGTGCACGGCTTTGAGCGTGGGCGAAAGCTGGGTTTTCCGACGCTGAATCTTGAAACAAAAGAGCCGGTCATGATACCTTCCGAAGGCGTGTATGCGGTTTTCGTCAGATTTGAAGGCGAGGAAAAACGCTACATGGGGATGGCATCAATTGGTCGCAACGAAACGTTTGGCAATCACTTTGAAAAAACGATCGAAATCAACCTGCTCGATTTTTCGGACATGGTTTACGGAAAAAACGTTTTTGTCGAGTGGATCGAGCTTTTGCGCGGGATGAAGAAGTTCAGCGGCGCAAAGGATTTGATTGAACAGCTGAATCATGACAAGGAACGGACAAGAAAAATTCTGGAAAAGAGGAATTAGCATGGATATTATCACATCATCATCCAATCAGCGCGTCAAGGACTGGAAAAAACTTTCGCAAAAAAAGGCGCGAATCAAGCAGGGAAAGTATATGCTTGACGGATGGCATCTGGTCAAAGAAGCGATTCTTTTTGATCAGCCGATTTCGGAAATCCTGGTGACGCAAGATTTTAAGCACAGAAACGAGCTTGAAGTTCCAGACAACGTTGAGGTTATCGAAATTTCCGACAACGTGGCAAAGCATCTGAGCGAAACGCCGAGTCCGCAAGGTATCTTTGCCGTTGTGAATCTTCCTGAAAATGCAGAGGAGAAACCTAAAAAAGCAACCGGCGCGTGGCTGTTTCTGGACGGAGTGCAAGACCCCGGAAACATCGGAACGATGGTCAGGACTGCCGATGCCTGCGGCTTTTCCGGCGTAGTCTTTGGGGAAGGGTGTGCCGACATGTTTCAGCCGAAAGTCGTTCGGGCCATGCAGGGCAGCCAGTTTCATTTGAAGCTTTGTTCCGGAAACCTGATCGAATGGGCTAAAGAATTCAAGCAGCGCAAACTGCCGGTCTTTGGCAGCGAGCTGAACGATCAGGCCCGTTCCTATGATCAGGTCGGACGTCACAGCGACTTTGCGCTTGTCATGGGAAACGAAGGCAACGGAATGAGTGAGAAACTGTTGAAAGAAACTTCCCTTAACCTTTATATCCCGATCAAAGGACATGCAGAATCGCTCAACGTTGCGGTCGCAGCCGGCATACTGATGTTTGGACTGATGGAATAGACAATGGAATGAGAATCAAGTGAGGCCGGGAGAAAACTCTGCCTCGAACAAAAGTCCCGGATGATTTGCAGTTAACTGCAAAATTCATCCGGGACTTTGTGTATCCGGGATAATTCTTCGTCGAAGACTGGAATTTACGATCAAATCTTAAGAAACCGGCAATTTGCTCGTAATCCCGCCTTGGCGCCCTAATTGAGCAGGAGATTCGCAGAACTGTATTTTTAAAACATCAGGTCTTCATGTCTCAAAATTGAAAGAATGCCGGACAAAATCAGTCGAATTACGACGCCTTTGTTCGGCATTTCATTTAATTCAGAAGTGAAGAAGGAGTTTTTTCCAGCCTCTTTTGATTATTGTCAAGGCAACATGCAAGGGGCGAACTGACTGAAAATTCGAGACTGGGTTGCATATTCATAAAAAATAGAATAAAATATAGATGTTCGATGTATTGGTGCGATGTACTGCCGTCAAATTGGGCGGTGCTGTTCCATTCAGGTACGTCTCGCCCGGGTTCCGGGCGGCTTGGACAGGATGAAAATGCCGTTGTTATGGTGTTTTTGGATGCGTCGGGGATGATTACCTATCTCCGAGTGAAGGAGACGAAAACTACAGTTATTCAATAAGATTATTGGAGCGTAACATGAAGAATCCCACATTTTGAACACAAACTTGTGGTAATATACTAATATCATTAAAATGTTTAAAGGAGATTCTTATTATGGTTAGATACAGTATTGAAATCGGACAGCAAGAACAAGATATTTTAAAAGAAATCGTTTTAGCCAGTGATAAAAATGTAAAGAAACGTAAATTTGCAACAGGGTTATCGTCTGTGATGGCTGTCATAATGTTAATATATACGATTCTCTGCTTTATGAATAGTCGTATTGGCTATGGTATTATTGGATTATTATTTTCAGTTTTCTTTATCTGGATTATCATAAACGGAGCTAACACATTTCAGAAAAAAGTAATAACTATTGTTCATTCTAAAATGGATAATAAACTGACTTCGGGAAAACGTGAATATTGTTTTGATACCGATGGTATTACAGTTAGTTCTGATATTGGTAACGGGACTAATCATTGGAACGCCTTTAAATGTTGGGGGATTTTCAGAAATTACATATATATCAGAACAATAAAAAATGAAATGATTCTTGTTAATCAAAATGATTTGTCTGAAAATGATGTAAAAGAGTTAAAATCCCTTTTGAGTCAGAATTTAAAAGAAGAAACGCTTTAATATTGTTTTAGAGTTAAGCAGTCTTTCAGTTATGATCGACTGCTTTTTTCATACTCAAAATTAGAAGAAAGGACTGAATTACGATGGAAGAATGTAGCGTATTGATTGAAACGACCAAATCAGCAGAGGATAAAACCTCTCGCTGGTTTGATTTACCCATTGATTATGAGCTGTTCCGTGACCTGCTCGGTGTGGAAGCTGACAGCAATGATTATCAAATCACAGATATGAAGCTTCCCTTTGCTGGTGACATTGTAAGGACAACTTCTGTCAGACGCTTAAATAAGCTGTACTTTGCTTACACGGATTTATCGCCAGAGGTTCAGCAGGCTTATAAAGAGTTGATTCCCTATTGTGGCGGTGTAGAGGATTTATTGCAGAAATCCGAAGAATTTCTGTTTTATCCAGAGTGTCACAACATCATGGACGTTGCTCGTTACCGCTTAGAGCATAACATTGAATTTTCTGCTCTTTCCGAAAAAGGAAAGAAATATTTTAATCTGGAAGCCTACGCCCATGAACTGGAAGAAAAAGGACGTTATGCTCTCTGCAACAACGGTATGTTCAAACTTTGACAGGTGGTATTGCTTATGGCAGAAATGAAAGTATTTGTTATCAATCTTGATGAACAGGAAAAAGATACAGGCTGTGCATGGTTTACACTTCCCTGCAACATAGAAGCATTAAAACAATCCATTGGCTTACCGCCGGACAGTGACCGTTATCTTATCAGTGATTATGATTTCCCTTTTGAAATCCTGCAAGATACAGACCTTGACCTGTTAAACAATATCTGCCTTGCGATTTCGGAGAGTGAAATCCCACCCGAAGATATACCTGCAATTCAAAGAGAATGGTTTTCAAACCTGCAAGAGCTGGAAGCCGGACTTTGCAATATTACATACCATCGGAACTGTTCGGCTATGGAAGAAACATCAGAACATTTCCTGTGTGTGCATGGCAGATTTTATGAATACAATGAGTGAAAGGAAGTGACTGCTTATGATTGATGATATGCAAGTCTATATAGCCAATCTTGGCAAGTACAATGAGGGAGAACTGGTCGGGGACTGGTTCTCTTTTCCGTTGGACGAAGAAGTGATTGCAGAACGTATCGGCTTAAATGCAGAGTACGAAGAATACGCAATCCATGATACGGACAACTTCCCGATGGAGATTAGCGAATACATTTCCATCGAAGAACTGAACCGTATCTATGAGCAGTTGGAAGAATTACCGGATTACCTGCTGGACGACTTGGACAGTTTTATATCCTGCTATGGAAGTCTGGAAGAACTGGTGGAACATAAGGACGACATCATTCTGTATTCCGGCTGTGAAACGATGACCGATTTAGCCTACTATCTGATTGATGAAGAACAGATACTCGGAGAAATCCCGTCCTCTTTACAGAACTATATCGACTATGAAGCCTACGGGCGTGACCTCGATATAGAGGGGACATTTATTGCAACAAACGCTGGTATCTGTGAGGTACTGCGTTAAGGGCTGGCAGATCAGCACCGCCACTGGTGCTACTGTCAGCTTTTCTCTTGGGGGCAGTCTGGAAAATCCGGCTGTCCCTGTTGTTAGGAAAATGAAGAAAGGAGCATTTACAAGTGAAGAAAATCCGAAGTTATACAAGTATCTGGAACGTGGAAAAGGTACTGTATGCCATCAATGATGTAAACCTGCCATTCCCTGTGACCTTTACCCAGATTACATGGTTCGTGCTGACGGAATTTATCATCATTCTGTTTGCAGATGTACCGCCACTTTCCATGATTGAGGGTGCGTTTTTGAAATATTTCGGGATTCCCGTTGCCCTTACATGGTTTATGTCACAGAAAACCTTTGACGGGAAAAAGCCATACAGTTACATCAAGACGATGGTTCTGTATGCCCTGCGTCCCAAAGTGACTTATGCCGGAAAAGCCGTGAACCTGCATAAGCAGAAATTTGAGGAAACTATCACGGCAGTAAGGAGTGTGACCTATGTTCCCGATTAAATATATCGACAATAACCTTGTCTGGAATAAGGACAATGAGGTGTTCGCCTACTATGAGCTGATACCGTACAACTATTCGTTCTTATCTCCAGAGCAGAAATACCTTGTGCATGACAGCTTCCGTCAGCTTATCGCACAGTCCCGTGAGGGAAAGATTCATGCGTTGCAGATTGCAACCGAAAGTTCAATCCGAAGCATACAGGAACAGTCAAAGAAGCTGGTAACGGGAAAATTAAAGGAAGTCGCCTATCAGAAAATAGACGACCAGACCGAAGCCCTTGTATCCATGATAGGCGACAATCAAGTTGATTACCGTTTCTTTCTGGGATTCAAGCTCATGGTCACAGAGGACGAAGTCAATCTGAAGAACATCAAAAAATCGGTATTTCTGACATTCCGTGAGTTTTTGAATGAGGTAAGGCACACGCTGATGAATGACTTTGTTTCCATGAGCAATGATGAAATCAACCGTTATGCGAAGATGGAAAAACTGCTGGAAAACAAAATCTCCCGTAGATTCAAAATCCGCCGACTGGAAGCCAAAGACTTTGCGTATCTGATGGAACACCTCTACGGCAGGGACGGGATAGCCTATGAAGATTATGTGTATCCTCTGCCAAAAAGAAAATTAAAAAGGGAAACACTGATTAAGTATTATGACCTTATCCGTCCTACCCGTTGTGTGGTGGAAGAAAGCCAGCGATATTTGCGTCTGGAACATGAGGACAGTGAAAGTTATGTGTCCTACTTTACGGTCAATGCCATTGTCGGGGAGCTGGACTTCCCATCATCGGAAATCTTTTATTTCCAGCAACAGCAGTTCACATTCCCTGTGGATACTTCCATGAATGTTGAGATTGTGGGAAATAAGAAAGCATTAACCACTGTCCGCAACAAGAAAAAGGAATTAAAGGACTTGGATAATCACGCCTATCAAGCCGGAAATGAAACAAGTTCAAATGTGGTGGAAGCCTTAGACAGTGTCGATGAACTGGAAACAGATTTAGACCAGAGCAAGGAAAGTATGTACAAGTTAAGTTACGTCATACGGGTGTCTGCACCCGATCTTGACGAACTGAAACGCCGTTGTGATGAAGTCAAGGACTTTTACGATGATTTGAATGTGAAGCTGGTTCGCCCTGCCGGAGATATGATGGGACTGCATGGAGAGTTTCTTCCAGCCAGCAAGCGTTATATCAATGATTATATCCAGTATGTGAAATCCGATTTTTTAGCCGGACTTGGCTTCGGTGCTACCCAGATGTTGGGCGAAAATACAGGAATCTATATCGGATATTCCGTGGATACGGGAAGAAATGTCTACCTGCAACCGTCCCTTGCCAGTCAAGGGGTAAAAGGTACGGTCACAAATGCGTTGGCTTCTGCTTTTGTAGGTTCGCTTGGCGGTGGAAAATCATTCTGTAATAACCTGCTGGTGTATTATTCCGTCCTGTTCGGTGGACAGGCAGTTATCCTAGACCCGAAAAGTGAGCGTGGGAACTGGAAAGAAACACTGCCGGAGATTGCAGAGGAAATCAACATTGTAAACATTACCAGTGATTCCAGCAATCAAGGGCTGTTAGACCCGTATGTGATTATGAAAGATGTCAAGGACGCTGAAAGTCTTGCCATCGACATTCTGACATTCCTTACAGGAATTTCTTCAAGGGACGGCGAAAAGTTCCCTGTCCTTAGAAAAGCTGTCCGCACGGTATCCCAGAATCAGAACCACGGGCTGTTGCAGGTCATTGAGGAACTGCGAAAAGAGGATACCGCCGTATCCCGTAACATTGCAGACCATATCGAAAGTTTTACGGACTATGATTTTGCACAGCTTTTGTTCTCGGACGGTTCGGTGGAAAATGCAATCAGTCTGGATAACCAGCTCAACATCATACAGGTTGCAGATTTGGTTCTGCCGGATAAGGATACCACCTTTGAGGAATACACGACCATTGAACTGTTGTCGGTATCCATCTTAATTGTTATCAGTACCTTTGCCCTTGACTTCATTCACAGTGACCGAAGCATTTTTAAGATTGTAGACCTTGACGAAGCATGGGCGTTCTTAAATGTGGCACAGGGCGAAACACTCTCAAATAAACTGGTGCGTGCTGGTAGAGCCATGAACGCCGGAGTTTATTTCGTGACACAATCCTCTGGGGACGTATCGAAAGAAAGTCTGAAAAATAATATCGGCTTAAAGTTTGCGTTCCGCTCCACAGATACCAATGAAATCAAGCAGACCTTAGAGTTTTTCGGGCTGGACAGTGAGGACGAAAATAACCAGAAACGGTTGAGGGATTTGGAGAACGGACAATGCTTAATGCAGGATTTATACGGGCGTGTCGGTGTGGTACAGATACACCCTGTCTTTGTAGAACTGCTCCATGCCTTTGATACCAGACCGCCGATAAAAAGTGAGGTGGATTTGGAATGATGAAATCTATCACAAGAGAAAAGGTATTCCATGTACTGAAACTGGTACTGCTTGCCGTGACCGTTACGCTGGTACTGCTGTCCCTGCTTGGGACGGTAGCTCATGCGTCTGGACTGGTCGATGATACGGTCAATGCAGACAACCTGTATTCAAAGTATCCGCTTTCCAACTATCAGCTTGATTTCTATGTGGACAATAGCTGGTCTTGGCTACCGTGGAACTGGCTGGACGGCATTGGAAAATCGGTGCAGTACGGGCTTTACTGTATCACAAATTTTGTCTGGACAATCAGCCTGTATCTTAGCAATGCCACAGGATATGTGGTGCAACAGGCGTATAAGCTGGACTTCATCAATGACATGGCAGACAGTATCGGGAAAAGTATCCAGACACTTGCCGGAGTGACCGAACATGGATTTTCCAGCAGTGGATTCTATGTGGGATTCCTGCTCATTATCATTCTGATTGTAGGTGTTTACACCGCCTATACAGGGCTTCTCAAACGGGAAACAAGCAAAGCACTTCACGCTGTTATCAACTTTGTGGTGGTGTTAATTGTGTCTGCGTCCTTTATTGCTTATGCTCCCAATTATATCCAGAAAATCAATGATTTCAGTTCGGACATCAGCACCGCTTCTCTGGACTTGGGGACAAAAATCATGCTCCCCGATTCACAAAGCAAAGGCAAGGACAGCGTAGACCTTATCCGTGACAGCCTTTTTGCGATACAGGTAGAAAAACCGTGGCTGTTGTTGCAGTTCGGGAACAGCGATACCGAAGAAATCGGGACTGACCGTGTAGAAGCTCTGGTATCTGCCAGCCCGTCCGATGAAGATGGGGAAACAAGGGAAAATATTGTGAAAACAGAGATTGAGGATAACGACAATGACAACCTTACCATTCCACAGGTCGTCAACCGTCTTGGCATGGTGTTCTTCCTGCTCATTTTCAATCTCGGTATCACAATCTTTATCTTCCTGCTTACTGGCATGATGTTGTTTTCCCAGATACTCTTTATCATATATGCCATATTTTTACCTGTCAGTTTTTTACTGTCCATGATACCGACCTATGAGAACATGGCGAAACAGGCAGTTGTCCGTGTGTTCAATGCCATTATGACAAGAGCCGGAATCACTCTGATTGTGACCGTAGCATTTTCGATTTCCAGTATGTTCTACAACATTTCCACGGACTATCCGTTCTTCATGGTGGCGTTTTTGCAGATAATCTGCTTTGCCGGAATCTATATGAAGCTCGGAGAACTAATGAGTATGTTCAGCCTTAATGCGAATGACAGCCAGCAGATAGGTCGCCGGATTTTCCGTAGACCGATGGTGTTCATGCGACATCGGGCAAGACGTATGGAACACAGGATTGCAAGGGCTGTCGGTGCTGGAAGTGTTGCAGGTGCGGTGGCTGGTGCAAGTGTTGCCAGAGCCGGAAAGCCAGCAACGAACCAACCGCCAAAGAAACGGGAAAATACTTCTGCCAGCATGGGAAGCCGTGTCGGTTCTGCGGTAGGTGCTGTGATGGATACGAAAAATAAAGTCCGTGACAGTGCTTCCTCTCTGAAAGAAAATGTGAAAGACTTGCCGACACAGGCTGGTTATGCTGTTCACTCTGCAAAACAGAAAGCAAAGGATAATGTATCGGACTTTAAGCGTGGCGTTGTGGAAGAACGGGAAAACCGACAGGAACAGCGTACACAGAAACGTAACCTGCACAGGGAAAATATCTCACAGAAAAAGCAGGAATTACAGAAAGCACAGGAAGCAAGGCAGACAGTTCATGCGAATGGATCAGCGACAGCCGGAGCTACCAGAAGCCATGAACGCCCTGTTGCCACACCTGTTCCAAAAACAGCACAGACCGATACGGTCATAAAGCCGGATATGAAGCGTCCTGCTACTTCTCCTGTGATAAAAAATGCAGAAGTCAAGGCTGGAAAAGAAACTGTCCGAACCAATATCAGACAGGAACAGCAGGTCAAATCGGTTGCCAGAAAGAACCAGACAAACGTAGCGGAATCCATCAGCAATCATAAGAAATCTACGGTACAGAAAACACAGGTCAATGGGAAATCTGCCCGTAAGACTGTTACGAAACAATCAGAGAAAGGACGGAAGAAATGAGATTAAAACGTATCCTTATCATAGGTACGATATTTCCTGTCCTTTTCTCCATCGTTCTCTTTTTCGGGATATTGATTTCCGGCGAAGATGACGACAATTCAAACAGCTATTCGCCTGTTTATTCTGGCATGAACCTGTCAGCCGATGTCCTCAAACATCAGCCGATGGTAGAAAAATACGCCAGAGAAAACGGTATTTCGGAGTATGTAAACGTCCTGCTTGCCATCATACAGGTGGAAAGTGGCGGTACGGCTACCGATGTCATGCAGTCCAGTGAAAGTCTGGGGTTACCGCCGAACTCATTAAGTACAGAGGAATCTATCAAGCAGGGGTGTAAATATTTTGCGTCCCTGCTTTCTTCCTGTAAAGGGAAAGGTATGACAGACATTAACGTGGTCATTCAGTCTTATAACTATGGCGGTGGCTATGCTGACTATGTGGCGAAGAATGGGAAAAAGCACAGTTTCAATCTTGCAGAGAATTTCGCAAGAAACAAATCTGGCGGTACAAAAGTGACCTATACCAATCCGATAGCTGTCAGTAAAAATGGTGGCTGGCGTTATAACTACGGAAATATGTTTTATGTGGAGCTGGTCAACCAATATCTGACCGTGAAGCAGTTCAGCAACGAAACGGTACAGGCGGTTATGAATGAAGCATTGAAATATCAAGGTTGGAAATATGTCTATGGTGGCAGTAATCCGAACACCTCTTTTGACTGTTCTGGTCTTACCCAGTGGTGCTACGGAAAAGCCGGAATCAGCCTGCCACGAACTGCACAGGCACAGTATGACGCAACCCAGCATATCCCATTGTCACAGGCACAGGCTGGCGATTTGGTCTTTTTCCATTCCACTTATAATACCAGTGACTATGTTACCCATGTAGGAATCTATGTGGGAAACAATCAGATGTATCATGCCGGAAATCCAATCGGCTATACCGATTTGACCTCTGCCTACTGGCAACAGCACATCATTTGTGCCGGAAGAATCAAACAATAGAAAGGACTTGAAATATGTTTAAGAAAAAAGAAAAAACAGAGAAAGCACCTAAGAATAAGAAAGTGCGTACCATGAAAGTCGGGACACATAAGAAATCTGTCCTGCTGTTGTGGGCGGTGCTTCTGGCAAGCACCAGCTTTGGTGTGTATAAGAACTTTACCGCCATTGACACCCACACGGTACATGAAAAAGAAATCATTCAGCTAAGATTGAACGATACCAACGGTATTGAGAATTTCGTCAAGAACTTTGCGAAAGCCTACTACTCATGGGATACCAGCAAGGAAGCCATTGAAGCAAGGACAACAGAAATCAGTAAATACCTTACCAAAGAATTACAGGACTTGAACGCTGATACCATCAGAACGGACATACCAACCAGTGTTACGGTTACAAATGTGCTGGTCTGGAATGTGGAACAGTCTGGAATGAACGATTTTACCGTTGCCTACGAAGTAGATCAGCAGGTAAAAGAGGGAGAACAGACACAGGCAGTCACAGAAAACTACACCGTGACCGTTCATGTGGATAAGGACGGTGCAATGGTCATTACCCAGAATCCAACCCTTGCTCCGGCGGTACAGAAATCAAAGTATGAACCGAAAGTACAGGAAGCAGATGTCAGTGTCAGTTCCGACACAGTCAAGGACGCTACCGCTTTCTTGGAAACATTCTTTAAGCTGTATCCGACAGCTACGGAAAAAGAACTTGCCTATTACGTCAAAGACGGTGTGCTTGCTCCTGTTTCCGGCGACTATGTATTTTCGGAACTGGTAAACCCTGTCTTTACCAAAGACGGCGATAACCTCAAGGTCAGTGTGTCTGTGAAGTATCTGGATAACAAGTCGAAAATGACACAAATCTCACAGTATGAGCTTATGCTTCATAAGGACGATAACTGGAAGATTGTAGAATAAATAATCAAGGCTTGCGTCATAAACCGTATAGTATGCTCCGCAAGCCTCATTTCGGTATGATTTGCAAGCTGATTAATATAGTTGTTACATTTCGTTTAAGAGATTATAATAATTAAAATAGCTAAAATCTATCAATTTTTAACAGTAGTATGTGGACATAGTTGATAAAAAATTGCTTTTTCAATGATAAGATATATTTCTAAGGAGGAACGAGATATGGCACAGAGCATTTTGATTGTAGACGACGAAAGAGATATTGTATCAATGCTAAATCAATATTTTTGCAAAATTGGTTATGTAGTATACACAGCAATTAACGGAAAAGAAGCACTGAATGCAATCACAAAACATCCAGATATTATTTTATTAGATATAAATATGCCAGATATGAATGGTTTTACAATTTGTGAAAAAATCAGGAATTTTGTGTCCTGTCCTATTATTTTTTTAACAGCTCGGATTGAGGACTGTGATAAAATCAAAGGATTTGCTGTCGGTGGTGACGACTATGTTGTAAAGCCTTTCTCCGTTGATGAATTAGAAGCCAGAGTTGCTGCACATTTGCGGAGAGAAAAAAGACATGGTTCGTCCGCAATAGTTCAGTTCGATAATAATATAGTAATTGATTATTCATCACGAGTTGTTTTTTATAGAAATGCTGAAATAAATTTTACGAAGAAAGAGTTTGATATTATTGAATTTCTTTCACAAAACAAGGGGATTATTTTTGATCGTGAGACAATTTATGAAAAAGTATGGGGCTTAGATGGTTCTGGCGACAATTCTGTTATTACAGAACATATACGCCGGATAAGAACAAAATTCCTTTCTATAGGCGACAATCCTTATATAGAAACTGTCTGGGGGTGCGGATATAAATGGAAAAAGTAAGGCGAAAAAATTCAAGGCATTATATTGACAACATGAGTATTAAAAATTCGTTTGTTTTTTATGCTCTTATTTCCTTAGTGATTGGTATTGTAATAGGTGTTATATCTATTACTCTTGTAGATGATTACAGAATAAACCTTAACTATAAATATGAGGACATGACAACAAGGTATGATATACCTGAAAATGGTTCATTTACAGCGAAATATAACAAAGACCAAACAGAATACACAATATATAATGCAAGTGAAAAGGAAGTATGTAATTTTGTTGTAGACTATCAAAAGGAACGTCCAGTACAAGAATATATTTATCCTAATCATGTTTCTTACATTGAAGTTTCACCAAAGTTTACTAAACATGATAGAATTGTGGATTCTGCTCTAGGTGTGGTTAATATTGTCACCATTCCTATTGTTCTTTCAATTAGCATGATTCTTTGTGTGACTATCTTTGTAAACCGAAAATTAGTAAGACCCATAAAGTTACTGACGAATGCATACAGAAAAGTCGAAAACAACGAACTGGATTTTACGTTGCCTTACCCTTATAAAGACGAGATGGGGAGGCTGTGTCTTGCATTTGAGAAGATGAAAAATTGTTTATATCAAAACAACCAAAAAATGATACGGCAATTTACTGAACAAAGGAGATTAAATGCTGCTTTTTCACATGATTTACGCACGCCTTTAACAATACTAAAAGGACATACCACAATGTTGTTATCATTTATTCCCAAAGGATTAGTTTCTCAACAGGAGGTACTCGACGAATTATCAACAGTACGCAACAATGTGGAACGGCTTGAAAAATACGTTAGTGCTATGACAAACTTATACCGTTTAGAAGATATAGAAATCGAAAAAGAAAACATAAACTTTGACTTCTTATTAAAAACCTTATCAAATACAACGGAAATGCTCTGTTCTGATATAGAATATACGATTAAAACAAATTGTAATAAACAGCAAACTCTATTTATCAATCTTGAAATTATCATACAAATTTATGAAAACCTGTTGTCTAATAGCATTAGATATGCTAAGTCGATGATAGCTATTGATGTAAATAAACAGGAGGAATTTTTATTGATTACGGTCTCTGACGATGGCTGTGGTTTCAAAAGTACGGATATAGAACGTGTAACATTACCATTTTATAAACCATCGCAAGATACTACGTCTGAACATCTAGGTCTGGGATTAAACATTTGTAAAATATTATGTGAAAGGCATGGAGGTACAATAAAAATTTCAAATAATCATAAGGGGGGAGCCTGTGTTACAGCTTGTATAAAAATTGCATATGTTGATGAAAAATAGACATTTTCCCCATATAATTGCATTAAGCACTTATAAAGGAGGTTTCGATTATGAAAAAAATTATCTGTATTATTTTAATAACTGTCACAAGCATTTTGTCCGGGTGCAATTCAACATCAGATGAAGAAATAATATCATCACAGGATTTCAAAGAGAATTATGAGGTTTCGTCCTATGGAACTGAGGAAAAAATTAATACTTTATCAGATGTTGAGCTTACATCAAGTGAAAAAGAGTATTCTGACTTAGAAAACGCAAAATTTTTTTTAGAAAATAACTCCAACAAAGAGTATCATTATTCTAAAGCCTATTTTGAAATTGAAGCGGAGCAATCAGAAACATGGTATCAATTAACTCAACTTTATGACCCATCAAAAGATAACGAAGATGATGCAGTTATAAATCCCACCGAAAGATTAAGTTTACCATTTGATATTTCCTCGGTTTATGGCGAACTCCCATCAGGGCACTATAGAATAATAGTAAGTATTTCTTATTTCGAATCCCCTAAAGATTGGGATTATGACACTTATTATTTGGCATGTGAATTTACATTAAAATAGTATATCAGAAAGGAAACAAATGGGAACAGCAAAATGGATATACTGTCCTATATGCAAGAATAAAACAAGAACAAAAATCAGAACGGATACTAAGTTGATAAATTTTCCACTGTATTGTCCAAAATGCAAACAGGAAAACCTAATTAATGCCAGCAAATTAAAAATAACAGTAATCAAAGAGCCAGACACTTAGATGCAGAGCCGATAATTCAGAGGATTTCATATCTCATAGATTATCGGCTCATTTTTATTACCTATCACCATATCCCGTATGATTGGCAGGCAAATAAAAATGGAGGAACTAATCTTCCCCCACTTCCTTTGATTTGATGATACCAGCAGCGACGCTCTCCATGACAACCATATCTTTGTCGTCGAAAGTATCAAGCTGTTGTTCCAACTGTCTGCGGCGAGTGCTTTTTACTTTGTCACTGGTCGGCAGGAAAATTTCATCAACAGACACATTAAGTAGAGTTACAAGGTCATAAAACACCTGTAAACTTGGGTGCTGCCCTTTATTCTCAATATTCGTCAGATAGCGTGGGTCAATTTCAATTTTTGCTCCCACCTGTTCACGGGTCAGACCTTGTTTCATCCTTGCCGCTTTGATGGCAAGACCAAAGGCTCTGAAATCGTATTTATCTTCTGTTTTACGCATAATTAATCACCTCACTACATTTTACTGTTCCTAAAGAATTTGTAACAGGTACAGTAAAACGTATTGCAAGGTTTATCAGTTCCTATGAACAGGTAAATAACAATATATGCTGCTTGGCGGTAAAAAAAAACCGTTGTCAGCAGTAATGCTTTTATACGTCCTTTTAGATAGAACGACGGTTCATACAGCCGCCGTTTTATTTTTGTCCAACGGTGGACAAACTACTGGTTGGTTTTGTTTTAGCGGCTTCAGGAGGTAGCCGCATGGAATGCCTATACATTCAACAACATTCGACCATTGGTAGCTTGTTAAAAAAATCCGTTTAACTTTTGCGGATTATATCGCTCTTGTATATGGTTTTTCACATCACATAGCAGGAACAATTTATAAGGCACAAGAACAGCACGTCAGTATTGCTCTTGTGCTTTTTTGCTACTTTAAAAAATTTTTTGATTTTTTTCTGATTCGGGTTACAAATCACCCCTCCGTGTTGAGTGTTAGTGCGGAAAGAGGTAAAAAGCCTTTTCGCTTTAGCAACTTCAACTTGAAAGGAGGTGAGATTATGAAACCTTCTTCATTTGAGAACGCTATAAGACTTCAATTTGACTGTCTGGCTCGTAAGGTGATTGGCAGAACTGTAAAGAACTACAACAAAGAACTTGCCAGACGTGCAAAGCATGAAATATCTTTCTGTGAAATACCAGAGCTGGAATTAAACCAGTTGGGTGTATCGGACGAATACTCGCTTGAATTTACTTCCTTTGATGTGTTCGGTACAGAAGTTCGTGTCTATGATGAGAAATTATGTGAAGCAATCAAAAAATTAAGTGAAAGACGACGCAATGTTGTGTTGATGTTCTACTTTCTGGAATTACCAGACGCAGAAATCGCAGAGATTTTGGATATTTCCAGAAACTCTGTTTATAGAAACAGAATGTGTTCACTAAAGCTCATTAGAGATATGTACGAGGAGGAATTATAACATGATGAAGTCTACAAAAAAGTGTCCTCTATTCTCCACAATCAGTTTAGCTGCTGATGGCGACGAAGTGGCAATAGAGAAAATTTTAAATCACTATGACGCTTACATATCAAAAGCAAGTTTACGCCCGTTCTATGATGAACACGGAAATATGTATATTGTGGTCGATATGGAACTGAAAGGCAGAATTAGAGCTGCCCTTATTAAAGCAATTCTAGGTTTTGAAGTCAGAGTGAAATAAGCGAATATATACGGAGTGTGATACCACCTCATTCCAGCTCCGTTTTACAAGTGTTCTTTGAAAATTGAATAAAGTAATCAGATACGTTTGATATGCGGTGAGCCGACGGACTGGAACGCCATGACCCATGAAAAGGAGGGATAAAGAAGCGAGCGACCACGCCAGTGATCCGTAAGCGACTGTTGGAAAAGTTGCTGCCATGACCCGTATATCAGAATAATGATACACTCGCATGGTGCGGTTCACCCATCAGAATGGGAATGGTGAAATTCCAGTGGAGCTTTCCAAAGCCATCTGATTACTTCTTACTTTATAGACAAATTCTTTCATAATGTACAAGCATTTTTGCATACTTTGTAAATATATTGTAGTGAGGTGGTTCAATGGCAAATGACGCAAAGGTAGTTTGCAAGAATGTTTTTAAAAATTGTGATAAAGCGGCGTTTACAAAAGCATTTACTCTAAAATGGATAGAGTTGATAAATCAATATGAAAAAAATAAAGGAAGGGCAACTCCTGCCAGATGATAGACAAACTATCCTACAAGATGTTATAATAACATTATGTAGAGATAGTTTGTTTCGTCTTCTCAAAAAGGAGAACGAAGCATGATAGAATCAAAATCAAGAGTTGCTATTTATTGCCGCTTATCAGAGGAAGATAGAAACAAACAATCAGAAACAGACGACAGTAACAGTATTCAGAATCAAAAGTCAATGTTACTTCAATACTCATTAGAGCATGGTTGGGAAGTCTACAACATATACAGTGATGATGATTACACTGGTTCTGACAGACGACGACCAGAATTTAACAGGTTGTTGGAGGACGCAAAGAATCGTAAATTTGATATTGTCCTTTGTAAGACACAATCCAGATTTACCAGAGAACTAGAATTAGTGGAAAAATATATCCACGGTCTTTTTCCTATTTGGGGTATTCGCTTCATCAGCATTGTTGATAATGCAGATACCGCTAATAAAGGAAATAAGAAATCAAGACAGATTAACGGTCTGGTGAATGAGTGGTACTTGGAGGATATGTCAGAGAACATTAAAAGCGTTCTCACTGACAGAAGAAAGAACGGACACCATATCGGTGCTTTTGCTCTGTATGGTTACAAAAAAGACCCTGACGTAAAAGGGCATTTGATTATTGATGAAGAAGCTGCGGAAGTTGTCAGAGAAGTTTTTACACTGTTTTCACAGGGATATGGAAAGACCGCCATTGCCCGTATGCTGAATGACAGAGGAATACCAAACCCTACGGAATACAAACGACTTCATGGTTTGCGTTACAAGCAGCCTAAAACGAAAAACAGTACCCTATGGAAATATTTTGCCATATCAGATATGTTGGTGAATGAAATCTATATCGGGAATATGGTTCAAGGGAAATATGGCAGCGTTTCTTATAAGACAAAGCAAAACAAACCCAGACCCAAAGACGAGTGGTACAGAGTTGAGGGTACACATGAGCCGATTATTGACCGTGAGTTATGGGATAGGGTTCAAGCATTGGTAGCTCAAAAGGCAAAACCTTTCACAGTTGGCACAATCGGTTTATTTGCCAGAAAAGCTCGCTGTATGAATTGTGGTTATACAATGCGTTCGTCAAAGAATCATGGTAAGCATTATTTACAATGCTCTAACCGCCATGTAGCAAAGGACGCTTGTATAGGTTCTTTCATTTCAGTAGACAAATTAGAAAAAGCTGTGATTGATGAACTTAATAAGTTATCCGCAGAATATCTTGACAAAGATGAGCTTGAACAAAATGTGCAATTCAACAATGACTTGCGAGGTCAAAAAGAAGCTCTGGAAACGGAGATTGCTGCTTATCAAAAAAAGATTGCGGAATATACAAAAGGAATCCGAGAATTATATTTAGATAAGGTAAAGGGTATTCTTTCCGAACTTGATTACTTGGATTTATCCAAAGACTTCTCAACACAAAAAGAATGGCTCGAAAAACTGATGATTGATACGCAGAAACAGCTTGATGTTATTGAAAGAAAAATGCTGATTGGCGACAACAGACGACAGTTAATCGAGCAATATACAAATCTTGAACACTTAGACAGGGAAACGGTTGAAAAGCTGATTGATTATGTATTGGTTGGCAAAAAAGACCCTGTAACTAAGGAAGTACCTATTGAAATACATTGGAATTTCTAGGGTTCTCATATCTGGCAGCTAGTATGCCAGATTATCGGGAACTTTCTTTTAAAACCTCAATGTTGTCTTTATACAATCGCACCCTCTGCTGCCAGATCTTCAAACAGATCCGTGATCGGATCACCCTTACTCTGGAATTCGCAGGCATTAAATGGGACGCCTCCTGCTGCCTGTGGCCACACGCCAACTGTGTGGTCAATATAATATGGTCCCAGCCCGGAATTCTCAATTTCTTCCATAGTGAGGTCACGGGTAAGCTGGTGAACCATGGTGGAAACCATCTCCAGATGCGCCAGTTCTTCAGTACCGATATCATTAAGCACAGCTGCAGAGGTTCGGTTCGGCATGGTAAAGCGCTGGGAGAGATAGCGCATAGAAGCACCGATTTCTCCATCCGGGCCACCATACTGGCTCATAATGAACTGAGCCAGCTTCGCATTTGGCGTTTTGATATTGATTGGATACTGTAATCTTTTTTCATAATTCCACATAAACTGTCACGCTCCTTCCTTTTCCCATGGAAATGGCTGCTGAGACCATTTCCATGCATTTTCACTGCTTACAGCTGCACTGTCGATGGTCAGAGGACCGTATTTCTCAGCATATTCGGCCATCAGCTGGTTGCGACGGTCAGAAATATCGGAAAAATAGCGCAATGCTTTTTGATCCTCAGGGTGAGTATCCAGATAAAGGAGCATGTCATTGACAGCGAAACTAACCTCATTGATCTGCTGTAAAAAAGAGCATCTTGGGGAAGGCTGCTTTCTCATCATCTTCGAATACCTCTCTTTCCACAGAATGGTTTACAAAGCTGTGGGAAAATAGTGCCCACAGACAAGGCATAGTCAAGATCATAGGCTGAAGTGAAATTCTGATATGGTACATAGGCCATTGCTGGTGTCAGGTGTTTCAGGTGCTCATACATATTATCTGTTTTTGATGAAACTGGTTTAGTGCAGGGGCAGTTTGGTGTTTGGGAAATTGACGGATTGTATGAAGACTTCACAGGTATGAAATCACCGGAATTTTTATATGGTCTGGTACAGTCTGAGGACTCACAATTCATTTCGCTGCAAGAAGTCTCTCGCCGCATTTGCGACAGTGGAGCGGGAGAGAAATTCATCATCCCGCAGGTTCTATTATAAGGGCGGCAGCCCGAACGGTTCATCTGATAATTTTCCATAAACAGATCCTTTCCTTATTCCGTAAGGTCTTTCCCTTTATTCTATGTAAAAATATATAAATGTGTTTATATAAGAGAATGTAATAGTTACGTATACTGTTGGTGGTGCAGTGAAAAGAACGGATGGTATTTTTTATTATGGCTTTGGTTTTAAGAGATACACATGCACAAAATAAATCAGTGCGGGAATCAGAAATACAAGATTTACACCGCCTGCCAGGAATTCAGGAACGTTGCCTGCTCCTTGAAATGTAAATTCAAGGAAAAGGTACAGTGCTCCAGCTAAAGTACTTAACATCCAGTTCTCCCAGCCCAGCCAGCCAAGAAGCCCAGCCAGAATCAGGGAAAATTCCCGATAATACTGCAAATAAGTATCCGAAGAAAATGGAAAAACATTTCTTAGAAGATAACATCCAAATAGGATTCCAAGAATATTCATTGCTCTCATTATTTCAAAAATCAGACTTGTACTCTTTAACATAGAGCAGTTGTCCCATAGCTTTACATCTAATTTATTGGCTGCGCTGATAGCTGCCTTGGTGAAAGTGCCATTTGTCATAACGATGCAGCGGTCGCAGTCATAGTATTTGCCCCCGACATAGACCTCTTGCACTGCTTTATTCCCAACTGGATAAGAATAATATTTGCATTGAACTGCATATTTTGAAAAATGTTTGTAGGCAATGATGTCAACACCCTGGTCACCACTTTTTTTGGTAACTTCTACATGGTGAAATCCCTTTCGGCGCAGCATCCGGGCGCATTTATATTCAAATTTGTGTCCATTCATCTGGTAAAATCCCTTATTTTGAGTTATTGTTTCGTTTTTTTATACAAAAACAGCAGAAATCGTTTCATGATTTTTTCAAAAGTCTTTCACACTTTTATCACATTTGTTTCGTATATTATTAACTGTAGAAAGCACCAAGTCTTTCTTAATTTAA